>OHSB01000299.1_pt1 | contig 13594 bp, 12 predicted proteins | sample 1578591 | NCBI WGS metagenome assembly OHSB01 (sample SAMEA3879508, study PRJEB24766) | human gut metagenome | biome: human-associated habitat; feature: feces | place: USA | collected 1985/1987 | reverse complement strand
GGGAAAATCGCCACATGGTTGCGCTGCGCCAGAATCTCGCCCGTCAGCACATCGAACTCCACAATGCGGTCAACCTCATCATCGAACATTTCAATGCGCACAGCCTTTTCACCGTAGGCTGCTGGAATAACCTCAATCACATCACCGCGCACACGGAAGGTGCCACGCTTGAAATCAATATCATTACGATTGTATTGAATCTCCACCAGCTTATGCAAAATCTTCTGGCGGTCGATAATCTGTCCCAGGCGCAGCGACAGCACCATATCATAATACTCCTGCGGCGCACCTAAGCCGTAAATGCAGGAAACACTGGCTACGATAATGACATCCTTGCGCTCAAATAAAGCGCTGGTCGCACTGTGGCGCAGCTTATCAATCTCGTCGTTAATCGAAGCATCCTTCTCAATATACGTATCCGACTGGGGAATATAGGCCTCCGGCTGATAGTAATCGTAATACGAAACAAAATATTCCACCGCATTCTCCGGGAAGAACGCCTTCAGCTCACTCGCCAGCTGTGCCGCCAATGTCTTATTATGCGCAATCACCAACGTCGGCTTGCGCACTTTGTTAATAACCTGCGCAATAGTATACGTCTTGCCCGTGCCTGTTGCGCCCAGCAGCACCTGCGTGCGCAGGCCCTGCTCTACGCCCTCCGCCAGCTTGGCAATCGCCTGCGGCTGGTCGCCTGCTGGCTCAAACGGAGCCTGAATTTTAAAATCCATGTTCATCACCAACTGTAAAACACTAAATGCGCGATTATTATATCGTTCCAATCAGAGCAATTTCTTAACGTAAATTTCGTGTGGAACCAAGACGAAGTGCCGCAAAACTCGCGCGAAGCCAACAGATACTTCAATACAAGTTAAGAATAGCGCTCAAACAGTTGCGACACTTCTGTGGTTCCGGACACTCATTCACTAAAATTGCTATTCATTACACGATATAACAATCGTGCTGCTAACTAACCCTTACACATCCAGCTCAACACTTACCGGACAATGATCGCTGCCGAAAACCTCATTGTGAATCTCTGCACTCTGCAGCTTATCCGCAATTCTGTCCGACACCACAAAATAATCAATACGCCAGCCCGCATTCTTTTCACGCGCCTTAAAGCGGTAGCTCCACCAGCTGTACTTAACCTCCTCCGGATGCAGATAACGGAAGCTGTCCGTAAAGCCCGCAGCCTTCAGCTCACGGAACTTAGCGCGCTCCTCATCCGTAAAGCCTGCATTCCTGCGGTTAGTCTTAGGATTCTTCAAATCAATCTCCTCAGCCGCCACATTCAAATCACCGCAGACAACAACAGGCTTCTTAGCATCCAGCTCCTGCAGATAAGCACGGAACACATCCTCCCACACCATGCGGTAATCAAGACGCGCCAGGCCATCCTTGGAATTAGGCGTATACACCGTCACCAGATAAAAGCTCTCAAACTCCAGCGTAATCACACGCCCTTCCTTATCGTGCTCCTCCTGGCCCAGGCCATAGGTAACAGCCAAAGGCTTAACCTTCGTAAAAACAGCTGTACCGCTGTAGCCCTTGCGCTCCGCACTGTTCCAATACTCCTCATAGCCGGGGAACACAAAATCAGCCTGCTCGCGCTGCATCTTCGTTTCCTGCAGACAAATAATATCCGGTGCTGCCTCCTGCAAAAATTCGGCAAAGCCCTTCGTCATGCAGGCACGCAAACCGTTAACATTCCAGGAATATAATTTCATAAGTTCAACCTCTTTTCCGTAAATTTATCTGCCACCACAACGGCAAAATCACCGTGCGGTTTTTATACTCTATTTGATTATTGTAACATTCCACGACCAAAAATAAAAGAGCTGCCCTCAGCACAGCCTCGTCATCACCGATGACAAAATGCGCACGGCAGCCCTTAAATTTTAGAATTTGATTTGCGACGGCTCATAATCAACCGTTGTCTTGATGAAAGCAATCTCATTGCAGTACGGATACTGCGGACAATACACGCATTCCTTCCATACCTTCTGCGGCAGCTTATCCTTCGCAGTTTCAATATAATCGCACTTGGCAAAAAATCCCGGCTGATAGGTCAGAGTGAAAAACATCGTTACTCCGCGCTCAATGCCCTCCTTTTCCAAATGCTCCACCAGTTGACGGCCTATACCTGTTTTCTGCAGGCTCGGTTCCACCGCAGCCCAACAGACGGTTATTTTCCACCGCTAAAATATAATCGCGCAGATTCTCGTAAATCGCATTGCGAGCACGCGGCAGCATCAAGCCTTCCTTTGCATAATAATTCAGCAATTTGTGTATATGTTCTACATCGCTGAAAGTTGCCGGTCTAAAAACAATCATTTTTCAAACCCCCTCATTTTGTTTCCCCATATCAGTTTATCGAACGTAACTGATTTTCTATATATTATCACGGATTACAGCTGAGTACAAGAATAAAAATACAAAAAAAGGAATTAATCAGTGTAATTAAATACTGATTAATTCCTTTATAAAACACAATTACATTCTTTCCTTCAGCATGTCTGCCGCAGCACACAAAGCCACAATAATCGCAGCCGGTCTCGGCGGGCATCCGGGCACAGCAATATCAACCGGCACCACGTCAGCTGCACGTCCCACAACAGCATAAGTGCTGCCATAGGTTTCGCCGCCGCAGGCACATGCACCGCAGGCCATAACCATTTTCGGTTCAGGCATTGCAGCATAGGTCATACGCAGCGCCTGCTCCAGATTGCGCGTAACAACGCCGGTCACCATCAGCATATCCGCATGACGCGGAGAAGCAACGAAAGCGATACCGTAACGGTGCAAGTCATAAACAGGGTTACTCATCGCACCCAGCTCAAAATCGCAGGCATTGCAGCTGCCAGCGTCAAGATGACGTACATGCAGAGAGCGTCCCAGCTTTGCTGTGACTGCCTCGCTGACCTCCACGGCACTGTCAGCCAGAATCTGCGCCAAAGCATCATGGTTCGTGTGCACCAGCGCCTTACGCGCGCAGGCCTCTACACAGCGACCGCAGAAAACGCACTTACTGTAATCTATTTTTGCTTTACCGTCAGCCACGCTCACAGCTCCTACCGGGCAGGCAGCGGCACAGGCACCGCAGCCGTCGCAGCTGCCATCGCACTGCAGCTGACCGCGCAGACGCTTGTGGCCCGTAGTATCAATATTTTCGGTAGCAATCTTTCCGTGAAGAATTGCCTCCAGCATTTTTAACATCTTGCCACCTCCTTAGCGGTCTATGCAGGCATAGCATAACTCAAAGCTCTTATTTATTAACGGGAAGTCCGGAATGATATCGCCCTGTACTGCCACAGTCAGCGCCGGCCAGTTAGGATAGGAGGCACTGCGCACAAACAGGCGGTCTATGCGGCCTTCCTTATCCAGCAACAAACAGTGCAGATTGTCACCGCGGGCAGATTCGCTGATGCCCCAGGTAAAATGTCCTTCCTCCTGCTGCAGCTCGCCCAGCTCAACCGCCAGCTGCGTTTCCGCGTTGCGGCGCAGCTTGCCGATAAGCTGACGCACCAGCTTCAGGCTCTGGGCAACCTCACCGATACGCACCTTAATACGTGCTTCGACATCACCCGCTGTTTCCGTAATAACCTCAAAATCAAGCTCATCATAAATACCGTAGCCGATATCCTTACGGCTGTCACGGGTACTGCCGCTGGCACGCGCACCCACGCCTACCATTGCCAGATCAAAGGCAGTTTCCTGACGTACTCTGCCGGTGGTACGGATACGGTTGACGAAGTTCGCCTGCTCCCACATGATATGTACCATATCGGCATAAACAGCTTCTACCTCACGCAGAACCTCTTCGATTTCCTCCAGCATAGCGTCGGTAACATCGTACTGCACACCGCCGGGGATAATCAGACCGCGCAGGAAGCGGTTGCCTGCCAGCATTTCGTTAAGCTGCATCAGATACTCCTTCAGACGCGTGCCCATGCTGATTACAGGCGAGAAGCCGACACCGGCGCAAATATTGCCAGTATCGCCCACATGGTTATACAAGCGCTCCATCTCCGCAGCCAAGGTACGGATTAACCACGCACGATAAGGCACCTCTGCCTCCGAGCATTTTTCTACCGCCTGACAGAAGCTCAGCGTATTGGCCACACTGCAGGCACCGCAGATACGTTCTACAATCGGCAGTGCTTCCATCGGTGTAAGGCCTTCGACAGCCTTTTCAATACCACGGTGGGTAAAAAACAGCTTGGCATCCAACTGCAGCATAGCCTCGCCGGCCTGACTGAAGCGGAAATGACCGGGCTCGATGATGCCTGCGTGAATAGGGCCTACAGGAACCTCAAAGAGGCCTTCGCCCTGCGAGGTAAGCATTTCGTATTCACGATGTCCTCGTGCATCATAATCCTTGGGATATTTTTTCAGCAGCGGATGGAAGCCTTCGGGAAAGCTCTCATGCAGCACCAGCGGACGCATATCGGGATGTCCCTGCGGCTCGAAGCCGAACATATCATGCAGCTCGCGCTCATACCAGGCAGCAGCCGGCAGCAGCGTAGTCAGTGACTGATATTCCAGCGGACCATCCGCGGGGAACGGAGCCTTCAAAACATCGATATCACGTTTTTCAGCATTATAAAACAGGCAGTAGATGGCCAGACCGCCGCCCTGCAGCGTTTCGTCTGCACCGAACATAGCAGCCAGCGGACGCTTGCCGCTGTCGCTGCAGATATTGGCAGCACCACGCAAATTTTCCGGTTTAACTAGCATTATCTCAGCCTCCTATAATCCGCACAGCCTGGTTCAGCAGATTGTTGAGCCAGGGAATATTTTCAAAGCCTGCTCCCACTACGCAGGTCAAAAGCAGCAGCGCTGCCAGCACAGGCACGTCGGTTGCTCCCAGCAAATCGCCCAAGGGCTGACGCTTTGATTTATCGCACAGCATGCGCATGCCGTGGTACAAAATGCCGATTAAAACACCGGCCAGCAGGATAATCAGCAGACTGCCTGCTACCCAATGTCCCTCACGGAACATAGACGCCATAATGTAAAACTTACTGAAGAAAAGGCCCATCGGCGGCAGGCCCAAAATACCCAGCATACCGGTAAGCCAGAAGGTTGCGGTATGCGGTACATCCTTAATCATACCGTGAATACGCATCATATTGCGTGTCTGATATTCCTGAATAATCGTACCGGCAATATAGAACAGCACGAACTTAATCATCGCATGACTGTACATATGCAGCATAACTGCCTTCAGGGAAAAGGCGGAAAATACGCCGATACCGGCAACCATAATGCCGATGTTTTCCATGGAGGAATAAGCCAGAATACGCTTAACGTCGCGCTGTACAACAACGAACGGCACGGCAATCGCCACAGTCAGCACGGCAAAGAACAGCAGCATGCTGCTCATCATCGCAGCGCCTGCTGTCGGCAGCAGGATAACCAGATTACGCAGCAATACATAAATAGCACAGCTGCAGAGCGCACCGCTCAGCATACCGCTGGTCAGTGACGGAGCCTCGGCATAGGCATCAGGCAGCCAGGTATGCATCGGCGCCATGCCTGCCTTGGTACCGTAGCCAATAACGATAAACAGCAGTGCCAGCTTAGTCATAGCCGGGTTCAGGCTGTTGGCATGCTCATGCAGATACAGCCAGCTGAGCGCCTTTTCGCCGCCCAAAGCATCAAGCTGTGCATAATACAGCACCAGTGTACCCAAAAGCGCCAAGCAGATGCCGACGGTACAAACCATGATATATTTCCACGTTGCTTCCAAAGCAGCGCGGGTAAATTTAAAGGAAATAAGCAGCGCACTGATTAAGGTAGTCGCTTCGATAGCTACCCACATCAGGCCCAGGTTTTTTACCAGCAGTACGATGAACATCGTCCAGCAGAAAAGCTGCATCAGCGCAAAGTAACGGCCAGTCTGCAGTTGCTCGCCCTTGAGCACGCCGCAGCGCTCCTCACGCGTAAGATAATTACGCGCAGTCCAGGTTGCTGCCAGATAAAGTGTGGTAATAATAATTATTACCCACATATTCAGCGCATCAATGTAAAAATAATCATCAACATAGGGCACAGCAGGATTAAAGGACTTTGCCATCAGCGCCACGCACACGCCTACCGCAGTTGCCGTCAGGCGGTGCAGCCAATGCAGGATATTATTGCCGAAGCCCGCAGCCAGTGCCAGCACCGCGCACAAGGGTGGCAGGCATAACAGTATCAAAATATATGTTAACATTACATCCCCTACCCTTTCAGCTTGTCCAGCACATTTGTATCCGTCGTTTTAAACGACAGACGCAGACGCGAGGTTAAAATAACAAGAATAACAACAGCAATAAGCACATCAAGGAAAATACCCAGCTCGATAATCAGCGGCAAGCCTTCGGTCATAATCAGACCAAGCAGATAAATGCCGTTTTCCAAGGTAATCAGACCGATCATCTGCATAATGGCACGGCTACGCATAACAATCAGCGCGAGTCCTGTCATAATCATAAACATAGAGGTCGCCAGAATATCGCGGCCCTCTGCCTGCGGCAGCAGACCATCAATTACCATATAGCCGAGTGCCAGACTGCAGGCTGCAAAGGCAGTAGAATAATTTACATTGATATCGCTGACAATTTCACGCTCATCGCGCAGCTGATTTACCACGCGTAAAATAGCGTAAGGAATAAAGAGCACCTTAACGGCAATCGTCAGCACACCGGGCAGCCAGGCATGCAAACCGCTGCCATGGCTCATACCTACGACGAGGCAGGCTGCAGCAATCAAGGCAGACTGCAGCGCCAGACACAGAGTTGCACGGCGCAGCTCCACAAAGCGCGTCTGCAGGAAAACGATAAACATTAAACTTACAACCAAATATTCCATCGTTACCTCCTTACTGTGCCACTACTGCCAACAGCAGCATCAGTCCTGCTGCGGCCAGATATACACGCACCTTGAAAAGGCGCATTTTATTGTTCAAGGTTTCAACCACGCCTACAGCTACCGCACCGACAAGCACCTTCAGCACTACCGGCAAATCCAGCGGCAGATACAGCATAGCGAAAAGCACTAAGAATACCAGCAGCTTGAGCTGGCTTGCCCAATGGATAAGCGCCAGCAGACGGCCGGAATATTCCAGTGTCATGCATTCATGGATCATCGTCAGCTCCAGATGCGTATCAGGGTTATCAACGGGGATACGGCTGTTTTCTGCAAGCAATACAAGGAAGAAGGCAATGCAGGTCAGCACGCCTGCTACCGTCAGGTTGACCTCATCCGTACGCAGGCTCATGCCTGCCAGCGAGGTGCTGTTGGTGTGCAGCACGTTGGAAAGCACGGCCAGCATCACAACAGGCTCAACAAAGGCAGCCACATACACCTCACGGCTGCCGCCCATACCGCCAAAGGCGGTGGCTGCATCCATAGAGGAAACTGCCATAAAGAAGCGTCCCAAGGCCAGCAGATAAACAAATACAAAAACGTCGCCGAAGCCGGCCTGACCGCCTAAGAAGCCCGGCAGCATGCAGGCTGCCGCAAAGGTCGTCAGAAAATATACGCAGGGTGCCAGACGGAAGGTGATGCTGGTATAAGGAGTAAGCATAGTAGGCTTGCCCCACCATTTGCGGATATCGTAATATTCCTGCCAGATGCTGCTGCCGATACGGTTCTGCATCCAGGCCTTTACCTTTTTAACAATGCCGGTTACCAGCGGAGCGCACAAAAGCAGCAATACTGCCTGCGCCATACCGAGGGCCAGCTGTAATAATTCATTCTCTAAAATCATTTATAAAGCGCCCCCCATACCAGTACCAACATCATTGCCACCATAACATAAGCAACATATAAACGCACACTGCCCTGCTGCAGACGGCGCAGGAAGTTGGAAATACTTACAAAATGCTTCTGCAGCGGCTGATAAAGCTTTTCCGTAATCATATCGGGAATTTCCAGCTTATAGGAAAGCTGACGTCCGAAGTAAGCATGCTCCTTGCGCATGTAGGTTACCTGACGTTTTGGCTTCAGCAGATAATCAAACGCACGGCGTACAGGCTTACTGAAGCCGGTAGCGGAATACTGCTGACGCTGCGTCGGATAGGTGCCGCAGTTCCAGGTAACATCCTCCACAACAAAGCAGTCCTTAACAGCCAGCCACAGCAATGCGCCCAGCACCAGCAGCAAAGCCAAGAGCAGCAGCGGCTTGTAGCAGATAGCAGTACCAACGCCGGCCCACGCCAGATTCATACCGAAGGCATCAAGTGCGACAGGCATGCCCAACGCCAACAGAGCGGCGCGTACTACCGGCAGCGGATAAAGACCGCAAGCAACAACTAAAACAGATGCAATGCCCATAGCAGTGAGCATAAATTTATCGGATTCGTGCGCATGCTCCACGATTTCACTGCGAGCACGGCCCAGGAAGGTGATGCCGAAGAAGCGTACAAAGCAGCCGAGAGCCAGTGCTCCGGTAAAGCCCAGCAGAATAAAGGATACCGCAGTCCACAGGCGGATATCCTGACCGGCGCAGCTTGTACCCAGACTGATAAAGCTTTGCAGCACCAGCCATTCACCGGTAAAGCCGTTCGTCAGCGGAATAGCGGCAAGCGCCAGCGAGCCGACGAAAGCAAACACAGCGGTATACGGCATTTTGCGTGCGAGGCCGCCGAACAGCTCCAGGTTTTTGCTGCCGGTGCCGTGCATAATGCTGCCGGCACACATAAACATCAGCACCTTCATAATGCTGTGGTTAAAGGCATGTACCAACGCTGCCACAAAGCCAAGCATATAAAAGCTGCTGCCAGAAGCCTTCATCAGCATACCACAGCCGAAGGCAGCAAAAATTACGCCCATATTTTCCACTGAAGAGTAAGCAAGCACGCGCTTAATATCCGTTTCCATCTGCGCATAGAGTACGCCCAAAAATGCGGATACTACGCCTGCCAGCAGTACAGCAACGCACCACCAGTAATTCCAGACAGACAAAAAGCTGAACATAAAACGGCCAAAGCCATAAAGCGCAATCTTCAGCATAACACCGCTCATCAGTGCGGAAACGTGGCTTGGAGCCGCAGGATGCGCCTTAGGCAGCCACACATGCAGCGGCACCAGACCGGCCTTCAAAGCAAAACCGGCAAAGGCACAGACAAAAACAAGATGCTGCCAGCTGCCATCCAGCGTATTCTTGGCCATAGCAGCAAAGCTGAAGCCCTCGCTGGCAGAGCCTGTCAGCAAAAAGGCAATCATAATCGCCGCCGTACCGACGCTGGTCATAACCAGATACTGATAGGCAGCATTCCAGGTAGCGCGCTTTTCGGATTCATGGTTAACCAGCATAAAGGAGGCTACGGCCATAATCTCCCAGAAAAGCAGGAAGCTTAAGGCATCGCCGGCCAGCAGCACCAGTACCATAGACATGATGAACAGGCACCACATGCCGCCCAAAAGACGCAGACGGCTGCCCTCATAGCTACGCGCATAACCGAGCGCGTACAGGCTGGTAACAACACCGGCGATACCGGTCAAAAGCAGAAAGACTGCGCTCCAGCCATCGCAGCCTAAAGAATACGAGCCCCAGGTCAGGGGTGCAGGGCTCATGCCACCAAAGAGCTGCAGGCCTGCCGCATAAGCGCAGACAGCGCTGCCAAAAAGGGCAGCGCTGTTAGCAAGCCAGTGTGCAGCACGCTGCATGCCGTGGGGAAGCAGCATGGTTAATACGCCGATGCCATAGAAGCCCACAGCCACCAAAAACATTTCCATTTCATCACCTACACATAAAAATTTCAACTTCTTCACAAAAATGACATGTATCGTTAATTATAACACATTTGCTGATTGCGTAAAAGCAAATTACTGTTAAGCAGGCAAAAAAAATTACACCGAACCTGCAGAAATTCCACAGATTCGGTGGTTTATAATAAGGCTTCGGCATCAAAGCGGTATATTATCAAAATAAAATTCTATAGTTGGCTGTTGGCGCAGTCATGTATAATAGCGTGTTCATGATTAGCTTGGTAAACGTGTGCCGTGTGACGGCCGAAACCGAAGTAAGCAGGTACGATTTTTAGCCTGCCGCCGTCTTAATAGCGTTTACCTTCAGGACAGCTTTAAAACTGTCAACTCTGCCTAAGCATTTCTTATAGTTAGAAAATCTATTTATCCAATATATCTGCCAAGAGCTTCTGCCATATTATCTTTTGTAATTATTTACTTTGCAGCTCCTCAAAGTGCTCATAAATATAATCCAGTTTAGCCGTAATCGGAAAAGCAGGCTCCGCAGCAGGATTCAGTCTGCTCATCAGGGCCGCCGCCTCAATCATATCGCTCAAATCAGCGGTATAGGCACGTATTCTGTTATATTCGGTTTTTGCTGCCTCCACAACTCCAGGCAGGGGCTTGGTAACCGTAGTAACAGTATATTCCGCAGACAGCTTTTCGTTATTGCTGCTGAAAGTAATCTCATTTACGGAATTACGTTCCTCCTCCTTCAGGGAAACCAACACCTCATATATCGTCAAAGTGGCACGCAAATCGTTGGCATAAATCACAGCTGCATCATAGCTGAATTTTTCAGCACCGATTTGCATTTCGTTTTTGCAGTCGGCAATAGCCTGCGCCAGCTTTCTGCGGCAAACGGCCAAGTAGCTGTAAATCTTCAGCAGCTTCGGTAGCTCGTAGCCCTGAACATTCAGGCTCTTTTTAATTTTAACCTCGTCCTGATAATTACGTTCTTCAGTAGGAAACAAATAATTCAATTCCGAGCGCTTATGAATATCCTTAACCTCGCAAAACTTTGCGGGAAGCAAAGCGGCACTGCTGCCCAAATTACCGGAAACAAGCTCATCCATGATATTTTTGATTGCTTTTTGATATTGAAAGGCTTTTTTTAAGTTCATATGCTGCACCTCTTTCTTGCATCATCAGCTCTGTATTTCGTTTACGTTCATCTTACAAGCTAATAATACAACAGCCAAGCCTTTTTTCATGGAAAAAAAGTTGCGCACCTTCCGAAATGCCGAATAAAAATTACCCTTACTCCTTCGCCCGCAGCGCCAGCTGCTTACGCAGCCTGTAACGCAGCAGCTCAATAAAGCCTGCCGGCTCCTGCACCCGCAGCAACGGTCCGAAGGATAAAATACGGATAACCATTTCCGTTTCATCACTTTTGTTATACATCAGCTGCAGCCTGTAATGCTTTTCATCCAAGCGCTCCGTTATCTTTTCCAAACAAAAACGGCGCAACAGATTTTTGCATCTGTTACGCCGTTAATTTTATTTTTTATTCAACTGTTACGCTCTTGGCGAGATTACGCGGTTTATCAACATCACAGCCGCGAGTCAGCGCCGCATAGTAGGCCAGCAGCTGCAAGGGCAGCACTGCCATCAGCGGTGCCAGGTATTTATCCGTACGCGGGATGTAGATAACGTGGTCCGCATATTTTTCCAGAGAGGTATCCCCCTCAAAGCCGATGGCAATAACCACAGCCTCGCGCGCCTTAACCTCCTGCAGGTTGCTGACGGTTTTATCATATACGTCCATCTGTGTTGCCAGTACGATTACCGGCACACCGGAAACAATCAGCGCCAAGGTGCCGTGCTTAAGCTCGCCTGCCGCGTAAGCCTCTGCATGAATATAGGAAATTTCCTTCAGCTTCAGCGCACCCTCCAGCGCTACGGCATAATCAAGGCTGCGTCCCAGGAAGAAGGCATCCTCACTGCTGCCGTATTCACGCGCAAACACCTTAATCTGGTCCACGTTTTCCAGCATTTTATGAATCTGCTCGGGTACAAAGGTCAGACCCTGCACCAGCTCCTGCTCACGCTCGGCACTCATGCTGCCGCGCAGACGGCCTACATAAATCGCCAGCATCAGCATTGCCAGAAGCTGTGTAGTGTAAGCCTTGGTAGATGCCACGGCAATTTCCGGACCGGCATAGGTATAAACAACCTGGTCTGCCTCACGCGCAATAGAGCTGCCGACAACGTTGGTAACCGCCAGAGTGCGGGAGCCAAGACGCTTAGCCTCGCGCAGCGCTGCCAGTGTATCGCTGGTTTCACCGCTCTGGCTGATAACAATAGTCAGGCTGTTGCCGTCAACAAGCGGGTTGCGGTAACGGAACTCGCTGGCAATATCCACCTCAACCGGCACACGCGCCAGCTGCTCCAGATAATATTTGCCAACAATGCCTGCATGATAAGCGGTACCGCAGGCCACAATAAAGATTTTATTGATTTCGCGCAGTTCCTCGGCTGTCCAGTTCAGCTCGGGGAAGCCGATTGTTTTTGCTTCCGCATCCAAACGGCTGGTCATGGTATCGCGCAGAGCCTTGGGCTGTTCATAAATTTCCTTCAGCATGAAATGCTCAAAGCCGCCCTTTTCCGCTGCTTCCGCGTTCCAGTTGACCTCAAACACCTTCTTGCTGATGGGAGTGCCGTTGATATCCTGCACCCATACACCATCTGCCGTTACCGTAGCGATTTCGCCGTCGCTCATGATAAAGGTACGGCGCGTATGGTTGATAATCGCCGGAATATCAGAAGCGATAAAATTTTCACCCTCGCCAAGGCCGATAATCAGCGGATTATCCTTTTTGGTGCAGATGATTTTATCAGGCTCGTATTCGCACATAAATACCAGACTGTAGGAGCCCTTGATGAGCTTCAGCACCTTTTTGACGGTTTCTTCGAAATCTCCGTCATATTGGTCCGCCATCAGATGAGCTACAACCTCGCTGTCCGTTTCGGACAGGAATTCATGTCCCTTGGCAATCAGTTCTTCCTTCAGGCCAAGATAATTTTCAATAATACCGTTATGGACAACGACAAACTTACCGCTGCTGTCCGTATGGGGATGCGCATTGCGATCCGACGGACGGCCATGTGTTGCCCAGCGTGTATGACCGATACCAACATTGCCCACAGGCATATTGCCTGCCAATTTCTGGCGCAGTGCATCCAGACGGCCTACACATTTTTCTACACGAATGCTGTTGTTTTCATAAACAGCAATGCCGGCAGAATCATAACCGCGATACTCCAGCTTGCTCATACCGTCAAGCAAAAAGGGGGCTGCTTCGTGATTACCGATATAACCTACAATTCCGCACATAAGTAGTAATCCTCCTCTACGCTGCAAGGTGTAAGGCATCATCTGCTTCGTTAAGTTTTCTCGTATCTGATACCTTCTCCCTTGCGAGCCTGTATTATATTCTTTGCCCTTTCTGCCACCGTGTTTTTCTCTCCCCCGTTACCGGAGGGCTTTGTACATGGTTTGCGGCCTGCAGCCGGCCGTGAGGCATCCGCTGACTGATCGATAACCTCATTCCTCGTCCACCGCCTGAGCGGTACATGCGCTTACATCCTTCACTGTCTGCATTTGGCAGCAAAGCCATGGCTCTGCTGATTTATGAGCAAACAGACAATGAGCCGCGCAGGCAGGCAGTCCCACGCGGCACATCCTCAGACTAATTTAATTTTACAATATGATGACTGGCAGGTCAAGAAAACATTCCTTGAACTTTTCTTGCCTGCAGACGCTTCATATAGTATAATAAATACAGAAAGAGTGCTACCGATGGACGGTTGCCTTTCAAAATTAACTATTAAAAATAACCGCTAGTGTAGGTGA
>OHSB01000297.1_pt1 | contig 13620 bp, 7 predicted proteins | sample 1578591 | NCBI WGS metagenome assembly OHSB01 (sample SAMEA3879508, study PRJEB24766) | human gut metagenome | biome: human-associated habitat; feature: feces | place: USA | collected 1985/1987 | reverse complement strand
ACACTCGGAGCTTGGAAACCTGTATATCCAAATCCATCTTTTCCTTAAAACGGGCATCACCTGTGGCAAGCATTTTAACCTCCGCAAAGGACAGGGCAACCTCGTCCACATCTTCGGCAGAGCGTACAGGGCTTTTGCTCGTCATTATCTGGCTGATAAATTTCTGTTTGCTCTCCACCAACTGATAGAGGTAGGCATCAAAAGTCTGCTCAGTCACATAGCGGTAAACCTCCACCTCTGGGAACATATTGCCCTGCCGTTCAATACGCCCCTGCCTTTGTTCAAGGTCGGAAGGACGCCACGGACAATCAAGGTTATGGATTGCTATGAGCCTGTCCTGCACATTCGTACCTGCTCCCATCTTAGGAGTAGAGCCAAACAGCACACGGACTTCGCCGCTTCTGACCTTGCCGAACAACTCTTTTTTCTGTGCATCGGTGGTCGCTTCGTGAATAAAGCGTATCTGCCCCGCAGGAATACCACGGGCTATCAGCTTCTCCCTCATATCGTCATAGACATTGAAAGTACCGTCATTTTTCGGGGTGGACAGGTCGCAGAACACAAGCTGTGTCGCTTTGGTAGCGGCGTGTTCCTCCCAGATACGGTACACATTATCCACGCAGGCATTGACTTTACTGTCTGGGTCATCTGGCAACATCGGGTCAATCATTCTCTGGTCAAGAGCCAGTTTCCGCCCATCATTGGTTATCTTGAGCATATTGTCGATGTTCGGCTCGACGAGTCTTGCTCTGACTTTCTCAGCCCGCTTCGCAAGGGAAGCTACCATTTCGGTCTGTATCTCACTCGGCTTAGTCTTAATATTGTGGTAATTGACCTTTGGCACGGGGAGCTTTAGCATATCGGCGGTCTGTATATCCGCCACCTCACGGAACATCTGCATCAGCTCTGGCAGGTTATAGAACTTGGCAAACCTCGTCTTGGCTCGGTAATTCGTGCCTTCGGGTGCTAATTCCAGAGCTGTAACCGTTTCTCCAAAGGTAGAAGCCCAACTGTCAAAATGCTGCAAACCGTTCTGTGCAAGGGTATCATACTGCAAGTACCTCTGAACGGAGTACAGCTCAACCATTGAATTGCTAACAGGCGTACCCGTTGCGAAAACCGTGCCACGGTTGCCCGTGATTTCATCCAGATAGCGGCATTTCATAAAGAGGTCGCTTGATTTCTGTGCTTCGGTCTGGGCGATACCGCCCACATTCCGCATCTTGGTGTAGAGGTACAAATTCTTATAAAAATGGCTCTCATCAATGAAAAGCCTGTCAACGCCGAGCTGTTCAAAGTCGATGACCGTATCCTTACGCTTGGTGTCGTTAAGTTTTTCAAGCTTCGTCTTGATTGCTTTTCGGGTTTTCATTAGCTGTTTGACCGTGAACTGCTCGCCTTTGGAAGCCTGCACATCGTCAATGCCACGCTCAATATCATCAAGCTGCTTCTCCAACTGTTCCCGCTGTCGTTCTATGCTCATCGGGATTTTTTCAAACTGTGAATGTCCGATGATAACTGCGTCATAATCTCCAGTTGCAATCCTGCCGCAGAACTTTTTACGGTTCTTGGTTTCAAAATCTTTCTTTGTTGCGACAAGGATATTCGCCGCCGGATAGAGCTGCAAATACTCAGCCGCCCATTGTTCGGTCAAGTGATTTGGTACAACAAACAGTGACTTGTTACAAAGCCCAAGCCTTTTCGACTCCTGTGCTGCCGCTACCATTTCAAAAGTTTTTCCTGCTCCGACTGCGTGTGCAAGAAGTGTATTTCCTCCGTAAAGGATATGAGCAACCGCATTTTTCTGATGTTCCCTGAGTTCAATTTCAGGATTCATACCATTGAAGATGATATGACTTCCATCATACTCACGAGGTCTGACGCTATTGAATTTCTCATTGTAAGATTTGCAAAGCCTTTCCCTTCGTTCAGGGTCAGACCATATCCAGTCCTGAAATTCCTGCTTAATCATTTCCTGCTTCGACTGAGCAATCGCTGTTTCCTTTTTATTTAGGACAGCCTTTTTCTTTCCCTCATCATCTTCGATATAATCAAAGATACGCACATCTTTTAAATTCAGCGTTTCCTCAATAATCTTATAGGCATTGATGCGGGAAGTTCCGTAAGTGTTATATGCCCTTACATTTCCTTTGTCATAGGATTTTCCCTCAATATTCCACTCACTCGTAAATGGAGAGAAGTGAACTTTGATATTCCACTGTGCATAACGTGGTGTTTCAAGCAAATGAAAGATAAACTCCTGCACATCGTCCGGTGGCAGCCAAGTTGCACCAAGTCGCACGGAAATTTCACTTGCAGTCAGGTCTTTCGGCTGCACCTTTTGAAGTGCTTCTACATTGACCTTATAATCTTCCGGATAGAGTTCTGCCGAGTTCTTTGCAATCTTCAGCTTTTCCCTGACATTACCCGAAAGGTATTCATCAGCCATCAGATACTTCGGTTCGTAAGAATTTCCATACTCATAAAGCGGGTTTAGGAAGATAACACCCTTTAAGTCCTCAAAGATTTCATTCTCCGATTTACCGGAAAGCCCCATCATATAGTCCATATCAATCGTGGCTTTTTCTCCAAGAGATACCGCCAACGCTTCGCTTGCCGTATCAACAGAAGTAACCGGAGTATGCGGCTTAATTGTCCTCTTAGAAAACATATCAGCCTTACGCTCCAGTTCTCCGTCCTCTCCGATTATCTCCAATGCGGAAAGCAAAGAGAATGAACTGTCCTGCGAGAAAGCAGAAGTATTTGCACGGCTGTTAATGAGTCCGTACTTACCTGAAAAGGTATCATAAAGTCTGTTTAATCGCTCCTGCTCCGCTTTGATTTCGCTGTCAGGGTAATCTTCTGTCTGCAATTCAATCAGCGTTCTGACGGAATTTCTAATAGCAATCATACCCTTAATTCGGTTCTCTGCGGTTGCCGACACTTCCACCGGGGTCATACGGGAATTTTCACGATAGTAGATTTTATCGTCTACCACCGTATAGGAAAAGTTTCTCACTGTCGGGTCTGCCGGAATAGAATTATCTTCCTCCTCCAGTTCTTCCTCAGTTTCATATTCCGTGATTTCTCCGTGAATGTTTGCTACTGCTTCATCAAGCTGTGCTGCAAGGTCTGCATTTTCATACGGCACACAAGTTGCTTCCATACCGAAACGCCCCGATACCATTTTCATTTCTCCGAGTATCATTTCGGGGTGCTGCACAAAATAAGAGTTCATCTTAATTCCGTTCTCATCGGTATCAAGATGAACCCAATCCGGCTCAATATCTATCAGTCTGTCACGCTTTTGCAGGATAAGAATATCCGAAACGACTTCCGTTCCTGCATTATCCTTAAAGGTATTATTCGGCAATCGAATTGCTCCAAGAAGCTCTGCTCTCTGTGCAATATACTTTCGTACTGCTAAAGTTTCCTTATCCATTGTGCCTTTGCTCGTTACAAGAGCCATCACACCGCCGGGTCTTAACTTATCAAGGGACTTGGCAAAAAAGTAATCGTGTATCAGAAACTTATGCTTGTCGTACCTTTTATCCGATACCTTAAAATCTCCAAAAGGCACATTGCCAACCACTCCATCAAAAAAGCTGTCCGGCAGATTGGTTTCTTCAAATCCTTGTGCCGCAATGGTTGTTTTCTGGTAAAGCTGTTGTGCAATCCCTGCGGAAATCGTATCAAGTTCCACACCGTAAATCTTACTGTCCTGCATTGCGTCCGGCAGCATACCGATGAAATTACCGATACCGCAGGACGGCTCTAACAAGTTGCCTTCCTGAAAGCCCATCTGCTCCATAGCCTTATAAATGGCTGTGATTACTTCAGGCGGCGTGTAGAACGCAGTCAACGTGCTTTCTCTTGCCGAAGCATATTCCTCCGGTGTTAATACCGAAGAAAGTTCCAGATATTCAGTTGCCCACGCTGAATTATTTTCATCAAAAGCTTCTGAAAGTCCACCCCAACCGACATACTTTGATAAAACAATCTGTTCTTCAGGAGTGGCAAATCTGTTTTCTTCCTGACATTTTTTAAGAAGCTGTATCGCCATAATATTTCTGCGGAAGCGTTCCTTTTTACCAACTGTTTCAACCTCATTTTCCCTGAGATTAAAGGTGTGGCGTTCTGCCATAGACACATCAGGGTGCAAGTCAAAGCCTTTGACCTTTTTCTTCTTCTCCCAAGCGGGAACTACCGGCTCAGGCTCTTTTTCATTTCTTTCTTCGGCAGGTTCTTCCTTTACAATCAAATGCTCATTCATCGGATTCTCACGCACTTTTCTGTCAAACTCTGTGCGTAAAAATTCCTTATTGAACAGTGGCATATCATAGTCATAGAGCATTACTCTCTCATCATCAACAGATAAGATTTCGTACTCAGAAGCACCGATATACACCTTATCGCCAAGATGATATTCATACTGCACATCTTGCGACTGTTCTGCTTCTTCAGGTTCTTTTTCGGTTGGTTCGACCTCCTGCTCCGGTGGTGCATTAGAGAGTATCTCACGGTTTCTTTTCGTTTCTTCGATTTTGGCTCTGCGTTCCTCTTGACTTTCAAGCCACTGAGGATAGTGTTCTTTTTCCTTTGGATTTAAGTATCTGTCTGTTCGGATAAGTTCCCCGATACGTTTCTCCACCTGCGACCACGAAAGCGTGATATGTGGATTTTCTTTACCGATACCTTTCGTAATCGTAATACCTTTTCCATCGTGACTCTCATCAATTCCTGCTCCGATTATTACTGGATAAGAGCCGCCCCAACCGTACTCATTTTTTAAGAAGTCTGCGTTTTCTTTTGCTGAAAGGCTTTTTTCAAACTGCTCATAGATACGCATTTTACCCTCAGTAAATCCGCTTCCATTCGCAAGAACAGCGTCGATAATCTCCTGAGAAAAAATAAAGGCAGAGGTTTTCTTTTCCTCTGCCCGACCGTCTAATATGAATGTCATCTGACCGTCCATTGACGGTAATGGTTTTATGCTGTCACTTAATTCTCCCAATAATCGCATAGCTTCAAAATGTCGAGCAATAACAGCCCAATCATAAAAACTCTGTGCGGTTCTGCTGTCGTATTTGCCCTCCCACAAATGCAGAACGTTTTCAAAGGTCTTGTACCCTACTGTCCTGCCATCCTCTAAAGTAAGCTCGGTATAATCATTATTGAAAATACTCTTTACATACTCTGTGCGGTCTTTGTTATCAGGATTACGTTCATAATAATCTTTGATTTCTTCCAAACTTGCCGACAAATGTGGTGTCGTTCTGAGAATTTCATTGATTACTTCATCACGTCCAAAGAACGGAAGGCTTTTATCCTCGTGCGTTCTGTCGTAATACTCTAAGCGAATATCACTTCCGCTTTCACGATTTCCTGTGCCGAGCTGCGAAGGGAGTTCATCAGACGAACCCATTTCATCATATCCTCCGCTTTCATCTGTTCGGTCACTCCCTCTTTCTGTGCCATCTGCCTCAGGATTGTTTCCTCCATCTTGCTGGCTCTCTGTTCCACTTCCGCCAAGTGCTGTGTCAGTTCGCCCCTCGTCAGGAGATTGTAGTAAAGGACTCTGTGATGTTCCTTCAGAAACTCTCTCCTCATCTGAGCGTATCTGCCCAACGTCACTTCCGGCTGCTGTGGAAGTTTCAGATTCGGAAGGCTGTAATCGCCCACCATCGTGTAGGTCAGTTCGTTCATTGTCCAAACTCCTTTCGTCGTTATTTTCAACCTTATTGTATTCATTTCTGTCCTGACCGACAATTATGCGATTTTGACGGTTGAGTGCAGTAATTGTTTTAGATATTTCCGTCAATCCCATTTCTGCAATATCACTGGTAGCAAATCCAAGTGCATTGAGTGTTTCCTGCGTATTGAAGTTAGTAACATCTCTGAAATCATCAAGTTCAAAATAACCGTCCGTATCAACACCAAGCCTTGACATCATCATATATGCCACACTATTTGTCACGACATTTTTATAAATGAAAGCCACAATATCCTCTTCCACTTCCTCAAAGGAACTGCCCTCGGTTGCATAGTAAAGGTCTTGCAGATAATCAGGGATATTATCCTCTGCCGCATTTCTTGCTGCTCCCATAATTGCTTCGGCAAGACTGCTCTTATTCTCAATCTCTCCGAAAGTGCTTTCCAATGTTTCAATCACATCAGCTTCGTATTCCTGACGCATATCCCAAATCGGGACTGTTCTTGAATATCTGCTTTCGTGAGTATCTGAAATATCAAAGTAATGTGTCAGTCTTTGCCGTGAACGGTTCTCATCAGCAAAAACAGCAATACCTCTAGCACCTCGGTTGACCCATCTGCCAAAAATTTTGTTCCACTGCTCTATCTCAAGAACCGCTGTTGCATCGGGTCGCTGTGCATATACAAGAAGCTGTTCGTCATAGCGTAACTTATAATTTCGGCAAGCCGAAGCTAAGAATGCCTGCCAGTTCTGAGGATTTGACACAACCGTTTTGCAGGTGCGGTTGTAAAGCTCAGAAATAAGGTCATATTTTCGTGCCATTACTTTTGCACCTCCTTATCGCTGTTTTTCTCTGTTTCTGGTCTTGTTTTTTGACGGTTCGGATTGATTGACAGGTTCAACTTTGCTTCCACTAAGCTCCATTTTTTCAGCAAACTCGCATATATGATAGCAGCAATTTCCGACGTACAAATGGTAGTCATCAATATACTTGCACACTCTGTCTGCTGTGTGTCCATCACGAAAAGTAATCCTGATTTTCCCTCCATCGGGAATATAGAATTTCAAATTGTAATGACTGTCTATAAATCGAATTTGCTTTTCCTGTGGCTCTGCTCTATTCTCCTGTTGCTTCATTTTCCTTACCTCTCATTTTTGTTGCTTCATCAGAACCACCGCCCAAATACGAAAAGAGTTTACCGGATTTTGTATTCTTCTGAAGCTCCATAATCACACCCATATCAGGAATCGTGATATTCGGGATTTTCAGGATTGCTTCCATATCAAGCTGCTGCAACTTTTTCTCCGTATCACAACCGGAGTCAAAGAGTTTATTCAGCACCTTAACCTTATTCTGAAAAGTTGCTTTGTCTTTCACGAAAATACCTCCTTAGCTAATGTTGATTACAATAGAAATATTGCCGCTCTGTTCTTCTTTCTGCGGATTACGTGAATACTCAGGAAAAAGGGACTGTACTCTCTGCCTTGCCCTGCGTATGGTTTCAAAACAAGGAAGTCCGTATGCTCGGTAATTAAATACAATATCCTCAAGCGGAAGATTTCCGGCAGGTATATATCCGTACCGATTGTAATAATGCAGAATAAGAAGCATATCATCATACCTCGACATCGGGCATTCCTTTAAGATTTCAAGCACTCGGCTCTCCACCGTTTTCTGTTGTTTCATAATGTTCCTCCAAAAATTAAAGGGACAGAGTTTTTTACGCTCTGCCCCGACTGGTTAATGTTCGCTTGTTACTTACTTCTTACGGTTTTTAACCTGAAGAAAGATAAAGCCGCCGACAATAACGGCGACTAATGCGATAGCGATAATTGTCTTTGCTTCCATTACTCGTTACCCTCCTTTTTCTTCTTTTTGTGTGCAACAACAGAAGTTACGGCGATACCGACAGCAGAAAGTCCGGCAAGGACATACCAAAGTTTCATATTGGTATCATCTCCTGTTTTCGGCGTATCTCTTAACTCATTGTGCATTTTTACAACGGCTGTTTCATCAAGTTTGATAGTAACATTCTGGTCGGCAGGTGTGATATATGCGGCAGACGCATTGTTTGCCACTTCTGATACGGTATATTCGCCAATACGAAGTCCCTCAATCACGATTTCGCCATTCTTATCTGTTTCAAATGTCATATCATACCCGTTTGCTCCGGTTACTCTGAACGCAAAACCTTTGACCTTACCGTCTGAAGATGTCTTGACGATTTTCAGTGTTCCACGCATAGCTTCATTGATAAATCCAACTCCAGCCTTATTCTCAACGGAATAAGTTGTTTCGTCTTTCTCAATGAAAACAGAGTATTCTCCCTTATCAAGCAGGAAGCCCTCCGGTGCTTTTGTTTCACGGACAATATATTTTCCGTAAAGCAGCTCTTTCATCTCATAAATTCCGGTTTCGGTTTCTTCAAGATTTCCGATAAGTTCATCGCCATCATCAATCTTTCCATTCTCATTGGTGTCCTTATATACCTCAAAGGTTGCACCCGTAAGCTTGTTATCCGGATATTCAGCGTCCACCTTCGTGAGTCTGATATTGCCGTGAACATACTCATTGACAATCTCAATTTCAACTATCTGCTCGGCTTTGCTGATATTGACCTCATACGCTTTTTCATCAAGAACAAATCCCTTTGGCTGCTCGATTTCTCTTACAATCCATTTGCCATAAGGAACTTTTGCAAAAGAGAAACTACCGTCTTTTGCAGAGGTAGTCGTCATAAGTGCAGTATCCTTTGTAAATTCTGTTTCTTCGGCTTTGAAGATGCCGATAACAGCACCCTCAAGTGCTTCTCCATTCTCGTCAATCTTCTTACCTGATACAGAACCATAGATAAGTTCATTCTTGATTTCTTTTCCGTCATTTACTTTGATTTCAACCGTTGCGGTATCCTGACCTGCGTATTCAAATACAACCGGATACTTCGTATCAGAGAGAATATAATGCTCATCGGTTGCAATCTCTTTGACATAGTATTTGCCAAACGGAAGGTCTGACTTCATAACAGCAGTTCCATTTTCATTTATGCTGACAATCTCAATCAGTCCATCAGCCGGAATAACGGTACCGCTTGCAGATACAATATCTTCTGCGGCATAAAGACCAAAGCTGATGTTTTTGATTTCTCCGTTGTCGCCAATACCAAATGTCTCGTCCTTTTCAATGGCTTTTGCAAGGCTTACCTGCACTTTCTGTCTTTCGTTATAGAACGATGTGGAAGTTTCGGTAACAGAGATATTCTGACCCGCGTAAGTAAGCTCAACCGTATGTGTTTCGCCACTCACTACCATTCCGTAAGGTGCAGTAATTTCCTTGACCTCGTATTTTCCGAGATAAAGTTCTTTGCTCTTCACAAATCCATCGGAGCTTGTTGTGATAGTATCTACCACTTCGCCCTTTGAATAGCGGAGTGTACCGTCCGGTGTACTAATATCTTCCGCAGCACGGACTTCATAAACTGCACCCTCAAGTCCTGCCACTTCATAAACAGGCTGATAGATAACATCACTGTCCTCAGAACCACTTACATTGACACCACTAAATACTTCTCCGGTCTTTTCAACCGTGATAGTACCTTTCTGTGCCATATTCGGTTTATTGACTTTCACAACAGTTACGCCGCCTTCCTCTGTGGAATTTTCTTCGGTAATATCAAAATATACCGGAGTATCATCAAGTACATATCCGTATGGAGCTTGTACCTCTACGATGGAATATCCCTTGCCGTAATCTAATTTCTCAGGTGTTACAAGAGAACCATTTGCGTCGGTATAGAACACATCAATCGTGGTTGGTGTCGGATAAGTAAAGGTCATTTTGACCTGATTGCCCTGCGGGTCGTAAATCTTAAATCCTGCTCCTGCATACGGAATACTCTTTCCGCTTTCTGCGTCCACCTTGACTACATTGACAAAGCTCTCAAAGTTACGGTTATTGATAAGATAACGGTAGGTCTGTGCGTTCTGTGAAATGAACACATCAAAATCGTCCATCATCTCTCTGCCTTCCCAACCAGAAGTCTGGTGTACGGTATAAATACCATACGGCATATCTTTTGTCTGACCGAAGCCATTTTCATCGCATACGATAGTATCTCTCTCGTCTTTATTGGCTGCGTCATAGCTTCCGGCAGATTTCAGGTAAATCTCAAAGGAAGCACCCTTTTCAGGAGTTTCAATCTTTGTTTCTCCATCATCAGTGTGTTTAATGATAGCCACGTTACCTTTGATTACCTGCTCGGTTACATCATTGGAAGTAAGATTGTGTTCCACCTCATAAAGTTTCGGGTCTGCACCCACTTCATGGATAGTCTTATCAAGCAAATATCCCTCTGACGGTGTAATTTCTCGGATTGTCCAGTCGATATCACAAACATATTCTTTAGTAGTGAACTGACCGTTTTCATCAGTAACATACTTATCTACAATCGTTTCGCCCTTATAGATACCATAAACTGCTCCCGAAAGTTTGGCATTGCCCTGTGCTTCGCCTTTCTCAGCGTCGCTCTTTGTTACTGTTACAGTAAATTTCTTCAAAATGTTATTGAAGTTTCTTGTGGTTACTTCTTTCCACTTCACTGGTGCAGTCTGATTTTTCGGTACAACATAACGGATAGCTGTGTCCACTTCTTCAAGAGTATATGGTTCAGAACCACTGATAAGCACATCTTTGAAAGTTGCCACACCGTTTTTGTCTGTAACTGCATACTGGTCAACAGCAGCACCGGAAAGAGAAGTACCGAAAAGATGGAACTTCATACCTTCAACAAGATTATCTTCTGAGGACTTCACTACCTGAAGGTCGCCACGCTTCAATTTGTTATTAAAATTGACCTTTGCAACCTGTCCTGCTACAACAGTAACTCTATGTGTTTCCTGCGGCTCGTACTTATCGTATGCCTGCTCGGTTACAGTATAGATACCCGGCATAAGGTTATCAATCTGGAACTTACCGCCATTGGCTGTTGTAACCGTCTGATTGATACCGTTTCCGGTAATCGTGAAGTTAATACCGTCAACCTTGCCGTCCTCACTGGTCTTTACAATCTGACAAGAACCATAGCTGACTTTCATCTTCACATAACCGTTGATACTGTCGCTTACTTCCTGAGCATAGCTGACAACATCCTGCACACTGGAATTCTGACCGTGTTTGCCCTCTGACCATACAACCACACCTCTGCGGACTGCATTTTTCTTGGTTGCGGTAATGGTAAATTCCTTACTCGGTGCTGTATCCATAGAAACCGTAAGTTTGTTACCATTCACTGAAAAGCTCACTCCACTGATGCTTGCCTTGAAATTATATTTGGACAGCACATTATTGGAATCTGTCAGAGTAGTTGTGTACTTGCTTCCGTTCCACTCAAGTTCTATTGTCTTTGCCGAACCGGATGATTTATTACAAAAACTCGGTATGGTCGCATGGTTCTGTACACTCTGCACCATACTGTTGTAATAACTGAAAATCTTATTGCGAAGCGGATGCTTTGCATTAATGACATCTTTCACATTGCTGCAACCACTGGCTGCTACATGATTGAAGTTCACATCACGCTCTCCGATAACAGTTTCCCAGATAAGAAGCTGTGTGGCATAAGCCTGTGCAATGCTGTTTGCTGCTGCTTCATTCTGTGACCTCCAAGATGTCGAGATTGTCCCACGATAGCCATACTGTAAAATACGACCAACGAAAAGACGGATTTCATCTCCGGAAATAACCCCGTTGGATGCAAGGTTATTAAAATAATTTTCGTCATACTTATTCATTGTCTGACCGACCTTGAGCGAAATTCCAGGCTCAATACAATAAGCAACATTGCCTGAGTATGAGCCAATAGCCTTAAGATTGGTAAAATTGGAACGTCCGGTATGCCAACCATTTTTCAAGGTCAAATTGCTATGTCCCCATACCCCATCGTAATTAGCATCGCCATCACGAGGGAAATCGACCATATAAACATCGGCTTTTTCTCCCGAAGCAGCATATGCTGTTGTCGAGCCAATGCCTGCAAAAGTGGTCACACACATAAGGGTCGCCAAGAAAAGCGACGTGACTCTTTTGAATTTTGACTTTATCATTGCGTTTCCTCCTGTAAAAATTGAAAAACACACCGTATCTCTACGATGTGCCTTTGTGGATTTTCTCTTACGACAAGATTTACCTGCCGAAAAACAAATGCGGATTTTTCGTTAATTTTTCATTTTACCATACACCTCCAGTCCGTTCATACTGTGCGATTGCCCCTTAGAGATAGACATATACTTTGAGATAGTTATATTCAAGTGAGATAATATATATCATTTTCGGTAGGTAGAAGTATAACTAAGGGGTTAGAGTGTGAGAAAGGGGAACTGTAACTCAGGCTATCTGCTGTCACGTTCTGCACGATTACGCAAAAACTTGTTGTAATGCTCCAATGCTTTGCAGACAAAATCCTCCGTCTGACTGACGGGAATGTTTTTCGGGATAAGCTGTCTTACTCTGTCGCCCCTCAACACGATTTTTTCCTTTTGGTTCGGCTTTTCCTCAGACATAACAGCGTGGATTGCTTCGGTTGTAAGGTTGCCCTCGTTGAATAACTTTCGCATACGGATTGTCTGGTCGTGTGACGGGGTTGCGTCATTTAGGTCGATTTCGTCAACCACATCACGCTGGCAATCTTCATCAAGATAAGAAAGTTCCACGGCAGGACGCATTTTAATACGCCCCTCATCAACAAATTCAAGCAATTCAGGAACAAGGTTTGTCAGACGAACATATCGGTAAATTTGATTTTTGCTTTCGCCCGTCTTATCAGCAAGTTCATCGCTTGACTTTGCAAACTCTAAATTGTTCCCCACTGGGGAATTATTTTTTGCTGGTCTGCCTGCTTGTCTTTTCATTGCTTCCAAACGCATTTTATAGGCAAAGGCTTTTTCACTCGGCAATATCTCTGACCTCTGGAAATTACTCTCAACCATTAAAATGGTCGCTTCATCTCTGTTCAGGTCTACAATCTCACTTCTCAGTGTTTCAACCTTTGTTACTTCTAACATACCCATTTTCTTGAAAAGTTCTTTGTCATCTGAAATCAATAAATTAAAATCAGTTTCTGCGATGCATTTCCTACAACCAGGGATCTCAACAATCTTATCAGAATATTTCTTGCAAAATGCTTTCTCCGATATCTCCATCAACTTTGTAACATCCGATACAAGAAGATACATTTTCCCCTCATGAAATATTTTTGTCTTAAACATAATACTTTTCATTGCATCCCCCTATTCTGGCTTATCATCCTATTAGTATTAACTACTAGTTCTGTTCCTCCACAATACTCTCCATTGTTTCCAGTTTCTTCAATGCCTTCATATATGCCAACAATCTTTTATACTGTTCGTCCCCAAGGCTGTGAATCTGCTTCAATATCTTAATGTCCGACCTGGTGACTTCATAATCCATATCTGTATCTTTATATTCCGGATCAATTCCTTTTCCCGTTAAAAGTTGATCAAGAGTAATTTCTAATGCATCACATATTGAAAGCAAACAATCCGCTTTTGGATTTGTCTTTTTCTTTTTCCAGTCACTGATGTTACTCGTTGCAATTCCAGTTCTTCTTGAGAGTTCCAACTGCGTTATGTTCTTCTGCTCCATCACATAAAAAATTCTTTCACTGATAATCATGATTTTTCCTCCATCAACATTCCGTACATATCCGTATTTATAAATTTATTTATCCGTCTATACGGTTATAGTATCATGCTGCAACTTTTCTTTCAATTGAGATTTTTGTATTTCTGAACTTTGTTATATTCTTCTCTTTATATAGCTCCGTGTACAACTGTCTTATTCTTTCCCTACGAAGATAAAAATCCGGATCAGGCAAATTATCCAAGTCCATTGC
>OHSB01000294.1_pt1 | contig 13678 bp, 7 predicted proteins | sample 1578591 | NCBI WGS metagenome assembly OHSB01 (sample SAMEA3879508, study PRJEB24766) | human gut metagenome | biome: human-associated habitat; feature: feces | place: USA | collected 1985/1987 | reverse complement strand
ATTTCTCCAATTCATTTTAATATATCTCGCATTCATATACACTACTTTGTAAATATCAGTTTGCGAGGTTTTTGCATAATAATCCAGTTAATATTATAGACTTATCAGCGAACAAAGTCAATTTAGAACCACTCTTCTGCAAGCAGGGCTTTCGTGACACGAAAGCGATTTTCTGCTTGTTGGGGAACTCCCCAATCCCCTTAGAACGCTGCCTGCGGCATCGGGCTGCGCATCCGTTCCGGATGCTTTAACGGCAGTTCCTGCCAAAGAAAAAAGCCCGGTGCAGCATGAGCATAACGCCCACACTGCGCCGGACAATCCATCATCGACTGCTTTGTCTATTTTCTTCTTCCTGCCGAACTTCCTGCTCATGCAGCTGCTCTTTCTTCTGTTCGTCCTCTTTCAGGATTTCCTGCACAATCTTCTGCGCCACAAGCCAATCCTGCATTTCCGATTTGGTCTTGCGGTACTCTGCATAGGAGCTTTTCTTTCGTTCCAGGAGCATCGCATACTCTGCGTTCAGCTCGCTGATGCGCGGGAGCTTTTTGTCAGATCCGTTCTCTTTCTTATAAGTATCAAACGCCTTTTTCGCTGCGCTGCGCAAGGCCAGCGTATCCCGGTGGGCTTCATAGAATTCCCGATTGTAGCCGGATGCTTTATACGCAGCGAAAACATCTTTTGTCTTGGCATAATTGATTAGATGCTTCCTCAGTACCGACACTTCCGACATTCGTGCCTCATCTACCTTTACAGATTCCAGCAGCGCAGCGCATTTTTCAGAAATTTCATCTGCTTTTTCTTTCAGCCCTGCATAACTCTTGATTCCATGCTCCTCCATGAACATCATGGCTTTTGCCATCTGCTTCAGATTAAAGACTTTCGCCCAGCGCGCATACCCTGCGCCTTTGCCCGCCTGCATTTTAGCACGGACGTCAATAAGGAACGACAGCTCCGACTTCTGATGCACCTGCGCAGACCGTGCGCTTGTGCGGGTTTTCTCTGCAAATTTGCTTTTATGAACTGCATTCCCGGCAATCACTTCACAGAGTTCTTCAACCGAATATCCTTTGCCAAGAGATCGGAAACGAGCAAATCTGGCGTGACCTTTCCCCCGCAGGGCAGGCTGTTTTCCATCTTTATACTCGTATCCTGCTTCCTGCAAAATTCCAATCAGTTCCCGGAAGTCTTTCGGTCTTCTTGCCAATGCTGCATCAATGGCCTCGCAGATTTCATCCCGCTGCGATTTTTTCACCGGGTATTCCGTTCTCTTCTGCCGCTCTCCATAGGGCTTCCGGATAATGACCGACAACCGGTGTTCCAGACAGACGATATCACTGAGCCTTGCCAGTGCAAGACCGGATAAGCGAAAATCTCGGAATTTTCTGGTGCAGTCTAATGTAGTCGAATTAAAAATAATGTGGTTATGAATGTGTGCACGATCAACATGGGTAGCCACGATAAAGGCATGTTTTCCCTTAGTAAAGCGCATGGCCGTCTCATATCCAACCTTGTTCGCCTCCTCCGGTGAGATCTCTCCGGGTTTAAAGGATTGTCGAATCTGATATGCAATCACATCATGCGCCTGAGTTCTTCCCGTGATATGCTCATACTGCCGTTTGGAAAGCAGAAATTCTTCATCACAGGTCTTTGCATCACAGGCATACGCGCTGATATATTTTCCATCTTCCGTCTTTGCTGCATTCTCAGAATAATCAGTACGGTCAGCGAGACACTGCGCTACCGTCTTTCCTTTATTGATATGCAGCGCAATTAGTCTTGTAGCCGCCATTCCTTATTCCTCCATCTAAAAAGAGCCACCCAAAGGCAGCTCTTACCAATCTACTATTCTCATTTTAACATCCGTTCCCGGTCATAAGCTCCCTGCAAATAAACGGCCTGCTTGATGATTTCTTCCATATCGAAATAGACGCACATGATGCTTTCATACAGCTTCCACACATTAGATTCGCTGCCTCCCACCATTTCCATCAGCTGGTCTTCCATCTTCGATTGCTCAGACTGTTTTTCCTGATAAGCTGTCTCTTCCACAAAATGATTCTCTCCATCTGTTTCCTCGTACCGTAAATCATAATAATCCTTCATAAACTGAACATCCATCTAAATACCTCCACTCAAATTGTCAAAACATCTTCTACGCACTCACACAGCCGTTCCATCAGTTCCATGATGCCGCCCGCTCCAACCGCAGCTGCGAACAGTCCCATCTCAATCAGGGTCAGCAGGAACACATCCGTCCAGCTCGCCCGAACCACCGAATAGATGCCGCAGCCAAGAACGAAAAGCATAACCGGCGAAAGCACCCACAGGGATAGCTGCATCAGCAGATTCCAGATAAAGCATAGAAATCGCAGCAGAAATGCAACCGGCAGCAACAGGATTTTCAGCACCAGCTTCAACAAAAAACATACGATCTTCATGGATTTCACCCCTTCGCTTTTCTTTTCATCTTCATTTTATCGTACCCGCTTGTCAAACACCACGATGTCTTTAAGATCAGCTTTTGCATCTCCCAGAGTTCATCCAGCCGCTTCTGCAAATCCCGGATATCCTCCGCATAGATGCTTCCGGATTCATTGGCGCGTTTTGCGTACTGGTTCAGGTTGTTGCTGCATCGCCGAAGAAGGGTGGATACCTGCACCACATCCGACAAATCAAGATTTACGCAGTACCCGTCCATCGCCATTTTTCTCATATAGGCACCGGTATTCCGAATACCCAATTCTTTCTGCTTTTCACGAATCCTCGCCAGCTCTTCCGGGTTTACCCGGACATTGATCCAGTGTTCCCGAACACTCATAGTGCCACCTCCTCATCATCTCGATGTGTCATCGGCGGAATGCGCCCTGCACGGTCACGCAGCTCTGCCAGGACAGACGGCTTTTCCGTTGTTCTCTCACGATCAGCATCATCGTTTCCACGGTCATCCATATTCAGCAGTGCGTCCAGTTCTGCCAGTCTTGCACTCTTCTCTGCCAGTTCTGCCTCCTGGGGAAACGGTTTTCCAAGCTCGGCCTGCGCAGCTTCCTGCTGGCTCCTAAGACTGTCCAACTGCTGTTCTGCCTTTTCCAGCCTTGCTGGAATCCCGGCAAGAGCATTGTCCAGACGCTGGATATTACCCGCAGCACTGGTTCCGATGGGTACCCGGTGGGTCATCTCGCCTTTCAACAGCACCTGATACTCTTTCTGGAAACTGTCAAATGTCAGCTCCATCTTGAAACCACGGTAACTGCCAAGCGGCACCGGCTCCAAACTCTGATTGGCTTTACAGATTGCAAGGATTGCTTCACCGGCCTCGGCTTTTTCAGTAAAGCATGTGCCATTTACCTCCATGCCGCAGAACCCTTCTTCCGGCAGCGGATGTGCCGCCACCGTCCGAATATCCGACTGAAAGCCCTTGATGAACCCTTGCGTTTTCTCAATCTCCGCAGGGAAATATTTCATCAGCTTATCCTCCAATCGGTACTGCTGGCTCTGATGGTCTGCTTTCAGCACTTTCAGTCTTGCAACATCTACATCCAAATCCATCTTTTCCTTGATCTGCGGGTCTCCTGCACAAAGTGCCTTGATCTCCGCATAGGAAAGTGCCTGCTCATCCACATCGTCACAGGAACGAACCGGAGATTTGCTGGTCATGATCTGACTGATAAACTTCTGCTTATTCTCCAGTGTCTGATAGAGGTAGGCGTCAAAGGTTCCTTCCGTCACATACTGATAAACCTGCACTTCTTTGTTTCGGTTTCCCTGACGGATGATACGACCATTTCGCTGAGTCATGTCCGCAGGCCGCCAGCCCACATCCAGATGATGCACGGCCACCAGCCTGTCCTGCACGTTCGTGCCTGCGCCCATCTTCTGTGTCGAACCTAACAACACTCGCACCTGTCCGGTACGGACTTTGGCAAACAAATCTTTCTTTTTTGCCTCGGTATCCGCATCATGGATAAATGCGATTTCTTCTTCCGGTACACCGGACTGGATGAGTTTAGCACGGATATCCTCATACACGTTAAAGGTTCCATCGTTCTTCGGTGTGCTGAGGTCGCAGAACAGCAGCTGGGTCAGCTTATCCGACTGTCCTTCCTCATAAATCCGAAGCACATTCCGCACACAGGCGTTGAGCTTGCTGTTGGGGTCATCCGGCAGGAGAGGATTCATCAGCCGCTGATCCAGTCCCAGCTTTCTGCCGTCTGATGTGATTTTCAGCATGTTATCGACCGACGGGTCTACCACGCCGGAATGCACAGCCGCCGCCCGTTCCGAAAGCTCCGCCACCATCGCCTGCTGATGCTCCGAAGGCTGCACCACCACGGTTTCAAATTTTGCCTCCGGCACCGGCAGATGCAGCTGATCGGAAGTCTTGATATCTGCCACTTCCTTGAACATGTTCATCAGCTCCGGCAAGTTGAAGAACTTTGCAAAACGAGTGCGTGCACGGTATCCGGTGCCTTCTGGGGCAAGTTCGATGGCAGTAGTAGTTTCACCAAAAGTAGAAGCCCACGCATCAAAATGGGTCAGCCCTTTCTGCTGCAATGTGCCGTACTGGAGATACCGCATCATGGTGTAAAGCTCCGTCATGCTGTTGCTGACCGGGGTGCCGGTGGCAAAAATCACGCCACGGTTTCCGGTGATCTCATCCATATAGCGGCACTTGGCAAACATATCGGAGGATTTCTGCGCGTCCGATGTGGAAAGACCAGCCACATTCCGCATTTTTGTGTATAGAAACAGGTTTTTATAGTTGTGGGCCTCGTCCACAAACAAACGGTCCACACCCAGCTGCTCGAAGGTTACCACATCGTCTTTTCGCCCCTCGGCTTGCAGCTTTTCCAGTCTGGCTTCCAGAGACTTTCTGGTACGCTCCAGCTGCTTGACGGTAAAACGCTCGCCGCCACTGGCCTGTACCTCTGCAATCCCCTCAGTGATCTCGTCGATCTGTTCATAGAGAAGCCGTTCCTGACGCTCCCGGCTGATGGGGATACGCTCAAACTGGCTGTGTCCCATGATGATGGCGTCGTAGTCACCGGTCGCAATACGGGCGCAGAACTTTTTGCGGTTATGGGTCTCAAAGTCCTTTTTGGTTGTGACTAAGATGTTGGCGGAAGGATAGAGCCGCAGAAACTCCGACGCCCACTGCTCGGTCAGGTGGTTTGGAACCACAAAAAGAGATTTCTGGCACAAGCCCAGGCGTTTGGCTTCCATCGCAGCGGCCACCATCTCAAAGGTTTTACCTGCGCCTACTTCATGTGCCAGCAGGGTATTTCCTCCATACAGCACATGGGCAATGGCGCTTTTCTGGTGTTCCCGCAGGGTAATGGCCGGGTTCATGCCGCCAAAAGTGATATGGCTGCCATCATACTCACGGGGACGGGTAGAGTTCATTTCTTCGTTGTACTGGCGCACCAAAGTCTGGCGGCGCTCCGGGTCTCTCCAGATCCAGTCCCTAAAGGCTTCCCGGATCGCCTGCTGTTTTTGAGCCGCCAGGGTGGTCTCCTTGGCGTTCAGCACGCGGCGCTCTTTTCCGTCTGCGTCCTCTATGGTGTCATAGATACGGACATCCCGCAGGTTTAAGGAATCCTCCAGAATCTTGTAGGCGTTGGCGCGGCTGGTCCCATAGGTGGTATAAGCTGCCACATCGTTGTAGGATACAGAAGATTTCCCCTTGATCTGCCATTCAGCGGTAAAGGACGAATAGTTGACCTCGATACTGCGCTGGAGATAAAACGGGGTGTTGAAGGTCTCGTACATAAACTGCTGGATGTACTCCTTGTCAATCCAGGTAGCGCCCAGACGCACCTCGATCTCCGACGCATCCAGGTCTTTGGGCTGGGCGGCGGTAAGAGCTTCCACATTGACTGCATAAACCGGGTCCTGCTGTGCGGCCCGTTGCGCCTGACGCAGTTTGCGGCGTACATTGCCGGAGAGGTATTCATCAGCAGTCACATAATGGGGTGTGCCGTCTTTCTCCAGCTGTCCCGGTACACGGAAGATTACGCCTTGCAGCTCTCCGGCCAGTTCTTCTTTTGTTTTTCCGGTAAGCTGGCTCATATAGTCCATATCCACGCAGGCTTTTTCCGAGATGGACACCGCCAGTGCTTCACTTGCCGTATCCACCACAGCCACCGCCTGATGGGGCTTGATGGTCCGCTTGGTGAACATATCTGCCTTACGTTCCAGTTTCCCGTCCTCGTCGATGACTTCCAGCGCACAGAGCAGGTAATAGGAAGAATCGTCTGCATAGGCCAGACGGTTTGCACGGTCATTGATGAGACCGTATTTGGCAGAAAAGCTGTCATAGAGGCTGTTCAGTTCCGCCTGCTTTTGGGTAATGGTGCTGTCTGGAACCGCTGCATCCATCTGAAGGTCGATCAGTTCCTGCACACAATCACGCAGTCCCACAAGACCTTTTACACGGGCTTCGGCGGTGGCGTTGAGGTCAGGGCGCACCATACGGCTGTTTTCCCGGTAGTACACCTGCCCGTCTACAATGGCATAGGAATAGTTCTTCACATTGGGGTCGGCAGGAATGGAGGTGTCAATAGCTTCGCCTTCGCCCAGCTCCGGCAGCTCTGCCTCCTGATAAGTGCCATGAATATACTTCACCGCATCATGCAGCTGGTCGGAAAGCTCCAGTCCCTCGATAGGGTTTACGGTGTAGTCCATACCATGAGCGGTGCTTACCGGCTCCTGTCTGCCCAGCACCATTTCCGGGTGGTCGATAAAATACCGGTTGATGGCAAATCCGTCCTCCGTCTGTCCGGTTTGAGTCCATTCCGGCACGATGTCCAGCGGGCGGTCCCGCTTTTGGAGGAAGATGATGTCCGATACCACCTCGGCACCGGCATTCTTTTTGAACGCGTCATTCGGCAGACGGATAGCTCCCAGCAGCTCGGCACGCTGGGCAAGATAGCGGCGCACGGTGGAATCCTTGGCGTCCATAGTATAGCGGGAGGTTACAAAAGCCACCACGCCGCCGGGACGCACCTGGTCCAGTGCTTTGGCGAAAAAGTAGTTGTGAATACTGAAATTCAGCTTGTTGTAGGCTTTGTCATTGACCTGATACTGACCGAAAGGTACATTGCCGATGGCAAGGTCAAAGAAGTCACGCCTATCGGTGGTCTCAAAGCCGCCTACTGTGATGTCCGCCTTGGGATAGAGCTGCTTTGCGATGCGCCCGGAAACAGGGTCCAGCTCCACGCCGTACAGACGGCTGTTTCGCATTTTCTCCGGCAGCATACCAAAGAAATTGCCCACACCCATAGACGGCTCCAGAATATTTCCGGTCTCAAATCCCATACGGTCCACCGCTTCATAGATGGCCTGAATGACCGTAGGGCTGGTGTAATGGGCGTTGAGGGTAGAGCTTCTGGCGGCGGCATATTCCTCCGGGGTCAGCAGTTCTTTTAGCTGGGCATACTCTAAAGCCCATACCGGTTTCTCCGGGTCAAACGCATCAGAGAGACCGCCCCAGCCCACATATCGAGAAAGAACCTCCTGCTGTTCGGGGCTTGCCTGCTGTCCGGCAGCTTCCAGCTCTTTCAGCAAACGAATCGCATTGACATTTGCCTGGAACTTGGCTTTCGGACCGCCTTCGCCCAAATGCTCATCGGTAATGCGGAAGTTTTTTGCATTGCGGCGCAGGTTAGCCTTGTATTCCTCATAGGAGGCTTCCTCGGCAGCTTTGGCATTGGGGAAGGTCTGCCACTGGCCATTGACCTGAATGGAAACCGGGTGTTCGTCCAGCACTTCCTCAAAGGTTTTCTCCGGCTCTGTCACAGGCGCTGGTGGCTCCGGCTCCTCGATATGCAGCCGTTCCACCACCACATCATAAGGCAGATTGTTCTTATCGCCCGGATAGACGGCCATGGTCTCGGAATGGAAGGTCGGGGATTCGGTAGCCGGTTGGGGCTGTTCCTGTCCAAAACCGTCCTGCTGACGGGCATACATCCCGCGCAGCAAAGGCGCAACCTCATCCCAGCGGAAATACAGCATAGCCAGACGCTTTTCCTCTGCATCCATGACTTCCAGTTCTATGCCCTGTGCCGTGGTACGGTAATCGGCAATATCGCCGGTCTCCAGATTCAGTGTCTCGATCTCACCGGAATAGGCTCTGCTCAGCCAGTAGGCGATCTCGCTGTTGCTCCTGCCGGATTGCAGCAGCGTGGAAATCTGCTTTTTATCCGCTTCATCCATCAGTCCATGAGCCAATACATCCCGCAAGTCCTGATCTGCCTTGTCCGGGTCAATAGGAAGAAACTCGGTATAGTAAGCATTGCGGCGGTCTGCCCGAAGCAGCTGCTCGAACTGTTCTTTGCGCTCTGCCCGGTAGATGGGATATACCATCCCGGTGGGCAGAAGCTGTACGGTGTCCTCCCGCAGCTCGGTGATCTGATAGGCGTCATCCTCGATATACACGGTATCGCCCACGGCATAGACCGGGGCGGCTGGGTCATAGGAGGTTCTTTGCGGAATTGGGCGGCGAACTGCGTCATATTCCTCATCGGAAATGGAAACTTCGGAAGTCTGCTCTGTCTCGGCATCTGCGATCTGCTCTGCATCTGACATCACCTGTTGGATAAACGGGGCATTGTCCAGTTTTTCCGGGTCTGCCACCTGGCCGTTGACGATCCCTCTTTCCTCCAGAGCTTCCCGGATGGCGATTGGGTCGATGTCGTCAAAACGGTCCTGTTCTTCTTCGGTATAGAACCGGTCCTCCTGAATGAGCTGGGCAATCCGGCGCTGTACCTTCGGCCAGGGCAGCTGCGTTTCCTCCGGGCTTCCGGCACGGACAACGAACGGGCTGTTGCTGCCACCGTATTCCTGAGCCAGCCATGCAGCGGTATCCTTCTCTCTTGCATGGTCTTTCATATAACGGACGACAGCGTGTTTACTCTCGATATTGCCGTTCCATGCACAAAGGGCAGTATCAATATCTTCCTGAGAAAGAGGGCGCAGAAGCTCATGGAGCTTTGGATAGGTCTCGTCGATCACTTCCCGGTGCAGGCGCTGGCGGAACTCCGGCACATCCGAATAAAGGCGGATCAGCTCCATATCCTTAGAGCCAAGAACCGCACGGCGCACAGCGGCATTGCCCTCGATGACAGCATTTTCACGGTCAGAATGACCGCAGGCATTGCGGTATGCGGCATCCTCGGAAATGGCGGCAGTCACCACAGGCTTATACTGCTCAAACTGCTCCCGAAGGGTAGGCTTTGGCGTTTCTTCCTCTATCTCCGGCTGCTGGGCTTGAATGGCATCTTCTTCTGCCAGTTCCTTTTCAGCCTGGATTTTGTCATACTGCGCCTGTTCCTGTTCGGTAAGATAGCGGCCTTTCTGGACAAGAGAGGTAATGCGCTTGGCAACCTTTTCCCAGTTCAAGTGAACATCCGGGCAGTCCTGCTTTTTATAGTGCAGTCCTTTCCCATCGTGATCTTCGCCGCTGTGTGTTGCGCCGGACAGGGCATGAGAGCGTCCGCCAATGCCATACTCGTCTTTAAGGAATCTCACTTTTTCCTTATCCGTATGGTTTTCCATGAAGAACGCATAGATACGGCCTTTTCCTCCGGCGAAACTGCTTCCGCCGGTCATGGCGGCGTCGATCTCATCCTCGGTAATAAAGTGCTGGACGGTTGGCACTTGGGAAAGCTCTGAAGAAAAGGTCCTGCGGGGCAGGTCAAGGTCCTTCAGGTTCTCCCAGATCTCCCTCGGTCTATGATAGTGAAAACGCAACAGGTCACGGTCCTGCTGATAGGCAGTCCAGAAGGCGGCGTATTCTTCCTTGAGGGTCTGGCGGAAAGCCGGGTCACTCAGCTGCTCCGTCAGGCGGCGGGTCTCCTCCGGGAAACCATTGCCTTTGATCTCTGACAGGCAGGACAAATATCCGGCTTCTCTGGCACCCTCACTGAGATCGTGATACAGATACCAGAGCTTTTCTGCAAGGAGGGAGCGTTCATAGCCTGCCGCTTCTGCAAGCTCCACATTGGAGGCAAACTGACCACTTTCCAAAAGCTCCCCGATACGCTCTGCGGCGCTCTCCCAGGAAATGACCTGGGCAGACCTGTCATAACGGACAGACTTCCCGTGGGAAAGATGGATACCATCCTCGGCATACCATGCGCTCACACTGCCAAGGCCGTTGCCGCCGTGGTACAGCGTTTTCAGTATCTCGGCAATCTCAGCGGTGGTTTTCTGCTTTTCAAAGGCTGCAACCACACGCTCCCTTTGACGGTCTGTATTGCCGCCCAAACGCAGCACATGGTCGATGTCATTTTGGGCAAAAGAAAAAGCAGAGGATGTATGCGCTACATTCTCTGCTTCATCTATGGATTGGATCTGTTCCGCTTCGGAGAGGAACAGGTTTAGGGTCAGCTGTTGATAAGCTCCGCCATCAGGATCTCCTCTGCCTGGGCTTTGCAGGTGTTCATCAGCCCCACCCACTTCATGGGATCGCTGGCTTTCAGTTCCTCGGTGGCTCCCGCTTCCTTCGCCAGCTGGGGCATCATCTGCTCCAGTCTGCTCTGGGCGGTCTCGTCGATCTCCAGAAGGTGCGGGTACAGCTTCTCGCTCAGCAACATCTGGTTGTAGAGGATGGGACGGTGTTCCTTCAGGTAGGTTTTCCTCATCCTTCCGTACTTGCCCAGGGGTTTCTCCGGCTGCTGGCTCAGCTTCAGGTCGGGAATCAGATAGTCTCCGTTCTGGATATAGGTCATGGGATTGTTCATCTTGTTTGCTCCTTTCTTGGTTGGCTTCGCGCTCTGCATTTCGGACGGTAACGCCGATCTGCCGCAGCACCTGCTGATTGATCTGGCTGACCGCTGTTCCCAGCGCCCCGATGGTGGACGGGGTGTTGAAATCAAAGATCGCCATGAAATCTTCGTGGTCGAAGTAGCGTTCCGGCTCCAGTCCGCAGCGGGACATCAAAGCGTAAGTGATGCTGACGGTGGCGGCTGCCTTGAACTGCACTCCGATGTTATACTCATCATATTCCTCCAAAAAGGAACCGTCAACGATATAGAAGAAGTCCTGCTGATGCTCCGTCCAGTATTCCTCAGCCAGTTTTCCGGCTACCTCCGTGAGCTGTCCGGCAAGGTCATCACCGGAAACATCATAGGTGCGCTCCAGCATGGCCTGCACGGAATCCAGATGGCGCTCCTCCAGCTGCCACAGCCAGGGAGTGCGGGAATGTTCACGGGTTCCGGTGTCGGAAATATCAAAAACATAGCGCAGGCGGGGCCTGTCCCCGGAATCGTCCACCAGAGCAATTCCCTTGGAGCCGCGCCTTACATACCGGCCCATCTTTTCATTCCACAAATCGTACTCTGCACAGGCGGTGGCGTCCGGACGCTGGGCGTAGATCATCAGCTGCTCATGGAACGGGTACTTGTAAAGGCGGGAAGCAGTGGTGAGAAACCCTGCCCATTCCTGCCAGCTCCCCGTGAGCTGTGTTGCCACCTTGTCCGCCATCTGTGCATATAGTTCAGCTTTGGTTGGCATAGTGTTCTGTCCTCCTTTCAGTTTTGGGGTAAAGAGGTGGGGTGGCAAATTGCCACCCCATCCCTGCGGTTATGCTGTTTACTGGTCAAAATCCGGGTACAGCTCCAGCTGGGCAAAGTCCTCATCGGTCATCGCACAGAGCTTCGTAAGGGCGCTGTCGGTTAGCTCCCTCAGTTCCGTTTCCTCCGGCGAAAGCTCGCCGCGCATCTCACGCAGACTGTCAATCAGCCCGGTGCGGCTGCCGGTATTGTAAATGCACATCAGGTTCATTTCCTCAAAAGTAAAGTTTCCCATATCAAATCTCCCTTTCCGCACTCTTTTTGGGTGCTGTCTTTTTGTGTTCTGTCTTGGGCTGGCCTTTCAGCTGCTCCATGACGGACTTTTTCTTTTCCCGTTCCTCCCGATGGGTGGCGGCTGCCAACTCCATCAGGGAAATGGGCTGACCGCTTCGGGCCTGCTGTTCCAGCTCTGCCACCGTAGGCTCTTTTGCGCCATTGTTGATGATACCGTCGATCATGCCGTAATCGTCCTCCACGGCCATCTCCGCATTTTTCAACGGATTTTCCGGCAGGAATCCGGGGATCTGGGTAAAACCAACACTGTCACAGTAATGACAGGATACCTTACCGTCCTGCTTGATCGCAACGATGTCACTGACACTCATAGAAGGACTGTGAAAATCCGCCGGCTTTTGCAGATTAAACTGCTCATATAGTTTTTCCAGCTGCTCCGGTACCGTGCCAGACTCCCTCAGCGGAGCTGTGTAAATGAGGTCATAATTGCTGCGGTCTATGGAAATGTCATGGGACTTTAACCAATCCAGATTCATAAAGCGCACATTCTGCGGATCGTCACGGCTCACCTGATAGATAGCAAAGCAATCTCTGTTCTGGGATAGAAATGCCTGTTCGCGTTCCTGCTGATGTTCCTGACGCTCCATGACCTTTTCGTGGAACTGAGGGCTTTTCTCCCATTCCTCACGGTCCACGCCAAAAAGACCGCCATGATCCATGATTTCCTGCGGGTCAAACACCATGCTCTCCGTATTGTCCTCATGCAGCACATAGACGGTCAAACCGGCAGCATCCAGTTCCAGCGCCCGTTCTCTTGTAACAGGGAGCATCCCGTCATAAGAGTAACCGTATTCCTGCATATCCGGTGTGGAGACCTGCTCATCCGGCATGGGGTATTCATCCAGTGCCTGCTCCTGTGCTTCCGGCAGCTGGGAAGAAGCAGCCATCTGACTGGCCTCTGCCTGCATCTGCTGGTAGGCAGCTTCCTGCAAGGTCTCAATCATGGACAACGGTGCGTATTTTACCGAGTCTTTGCCCAAATCGTTGTCATCACAAATCTGGAGAACTGCCTTCATGCGGGAAAGCTCCGGCATATCCAGCTGACCGCCATCCAGCTCTTTCATGGACGCGGCATCGTAAAGGGTGTAGTCCCAGCCACTGTCACAGGGCTGGATATGAAGATAGGTGGCATCGTCAATCAGAAACAAAGCCTCCTGCTGATTGGCGTCCGCCCCCAGCACTTCCATTTCCGGCATTGCCGCAGCCAGTTCCTTTACCGCTTTTTGCACCAGAGGATTATCACGGTAATAGTCGATTGCCTGGATGGTGTCCAGGTCAATGGTCTGGCCGGTCAAAATCGGAAAAGGTCCTTCATAGTCGCTTCCGTCTTTCAGCTCAAAACCAATGCCCTTGATCCCGTTCATTCGTTCTGCCGGAATCTCCTGATAAATGCGGATTGCTTCCTCCAAAGACAGGTTATCGTGGTATTCTCCGAGGTTTGGAAATTCCATGCACTCTGCTACATAGTAGGTCAGATCGCCGGTCTGCTGTCTATCAGATACCTTAGCGGCATCTTCTGGCTGCTCTATCGGGGCGGTTTCCGGCTCTGCTTTTGTATTGGGGTCAATTCCACGCTCTTTGCAGATTTCCTTATAGTGGCGCTCAATGTCGGAGATCAAAGTGCCGGAGGTTTTGTTGATGGTCTCCAAACTGGCTCTCAGCTCTTTCAGTTCCTTGCCCTGACTCCAGCTTGCAATATAGCCGAAGCTGTTTTCTCCGGTCTCGATGCCAAAATACTTGCAGACTGCATAGGAGATGCTTTCAGCCTCCACTTCCTCCGTGTGACGATTTTTGATTGCCTGTTTTTCTGCGGT
>OHSB01000293.1_pt1 | contig 13706 bp, 11 predicted proteins | sample 1578591 | NCBI WGS metagenome assembly OHSB01 (sample SAMEA3879508, study PRJEB24766) | human gut metagenome | biome: human-associated habitat; feature: feces | place: USA | collected 1985/1987 | reverse complement strand
CGAGTGCAAAGAGTTGAAAGCCCTGTCGGAGCAGATCATCTGACCGATCCCGCGGCAAACCGGGGACACCACCTTGGGCCGCGTTATAAAATTCATGGAGAAAACCAACATGAAAAGCGTATTTTGCGCAGGTGCCGGCATCCAGAACGTTCTGTTTTTTCTGAATGACGGCTGCCTTTCCCTACCCTTGTATGACCAGCACCCTGCTGTTCAGAGATAAACTGTCATTTGGAGGAACACAACCTATGCAGACTTACACCACCCAGATGGATGCCGCCCGCAAGGGCATCGTCACCAAGGAGATGGAGATCGTCGCCAAGAAGGAGTACCGCACCACCGAAGAGATTCGGCAGCTCGTCTCCGAGGGCAAGGTCGCCATCCCCGCCAACAAGCACCACACCTGCCTGAACCCGGAGGGCATCGGCAGCATGCTGCGCACCAAGATCAATGTGAACCTTGGCGTCTCCCGCGACTGCAAGGACTACAACATTGAAATGCAGAAGGTCATGAGTGCCGTGAACATGGGGGCCGAGGCCATCATGGACCTGTCCAGCCACGGCAACACCCAGCCCTTCCGCCAGAAGCTGACCCACGAGTGCCCTGTCATGATCGGCACCGTGCCGGTGTATGACTCGGTCATCCACTACCAGCGCGACCTCGCCACCCTGACGGCACAGGACTTCATCGACGTGGTGCGTTTGCACGCAGAGGACGGCGTGGACTTCGTCACCCTCCACTGCGGCATCACCCGCAAGACCATCGAGCAGATCCGCAAGCACAAGCGGAAGATGAACATCGTCAGCCGCGGCGGCTCGCTGGTCTTCGCATGGATGTGCATGACCGGCAACGAGAATCCGTTCTATGAGCACTTCGATGAAATTCTGGACATCTGCGAAGAGCACGATGTGACCATCTCGCTGGGCGACGCCTGCCGCCCCGGCTGCTTGGCCGACGCCACCGATGTCTGCCAGATCGAGGAGCTGGTCCGTCTGGGCGAGCTGACCAAGCGGGCTTGGGCCCACAACGTGCAGGTCATGGTGGAAGGCCCCGGCCATGTGCCCCTGAATCAGGTGGCTGCCAACATGGAGGTGCAGAAGAGCATCTGCATGGGCGCACCCTTCTATGTGCTGGGACCCCTCGTCACCGACATCGCCCCCGGCTATGACCACATCACCGCCGCCATCGGCGGTGCCGTGGCTGCCGCCAGCGGTGCCGCCTTCCTGTGCTATGTCACCCCTGCCGAGCATCTGGCACTGCCCAACGTGGAGGACGTAAAGCAGGGCATCGTGGCCTCCAAGATCGCTGCCCACGCCGCCGACATCGCCAAGGGCATCCCCCACGCCCGCGACATCGACGACAAGATGGGCGACGCCCGCCGCGTGCTGGACTGGGACGCACAGTTCGCCTGTGCCATCGACCCGGAGACCGCCAAGGCCATCCGCGACGCCCGTCTGCCCGAAGACGACCACAGCGACACCTGCTCCATGTGCGGCAAGTTCTGCGCCGTCCGCAGCATGAATAAAGCGCTGGCTGGCGAGTACATCGACATCCTGTAATTTCTTCCCCCGGAGAAAGCATAGAAAGAAAGCCCCCTGCACGCGGTATGTGCAGGGGGCTTTCGGCGTTTTTGGGGAAGAAATCTTATTTCGCGATCTGCGGCACGGAAGAGGGCGTCTGCACCAGATTCGTCATGCTCTTGAGGCTGATGCCGAGGGTGGAGAGATTGTGCAGCATGGCCGAAGCGGCGGGCTGCAGGATGCCCAGCGCACCCAAAAGGATGAGGGTGGAGTTGAAGCTCAGCACGAAGCGGTAGTTTGCGCTGACCCGGTGCTGCAGGGCGTTGGCTACCGTCTTGAGGAAGACCAGTTCTTCAAGGCTGTCGGCCTTGATGGTCACATCCGCGATCTCGCGGGCGATGGCAGCGCCGGAGTTGATGGCGATGCCGACGTCAGCGGCAGAGAGGGCGGGGGAGTCGTTGATGCCGTCGCCGATCATGACGACGGTGTGGCCCGCAGCCTTTTCCTTCTGGACGAAGTTGGCTTTGTCCTCCGGCAAAACCTCGGCGTAGAACTGATCCACGCCCACCTGCTTGGCAATGGCCTCGGCGGTGCGGTAGCTGTCACCGGTCATCATCACGGTGTTCCGGATGCCCAGCTTGTGCAGCTGGTGCAGGACGGAAGCGGCTTCCGGGCGCAGGGGGTCGGCGATGCAGATGACGCCGACCAGCTGGCCGGAGACAGCCATGTACAGGTGAGAATACTCCGGGGCGAGGGAGTCGAACTTCTCCTGCTCGTCGGCGGGGATGATGCAGTGCTCGTCCTCAAAGACGAAGTGGGCGCTGCCGATAATGACCTTCTTGCCCTCCACCATGCTGGAGATGCCGTGGGCCACCACATACTGTACCTGCGAATGGTATTCCTCGTGGGTGAGCCCGTGCCGCTTTGCCTCCGCCACCACGGCGTTTGCCATGGAATGGGGGTAATGCTCCTCCAGACAGGCGGCAAGGCGCAGCATTTCCGCCTCATCGTGGCCGCCGAAGGGGATGACCGCCGCCACGGTGGGCGTCGCATAGGTCAGCGTGCCGGTCTTGTCGAACACAATGGTGTCCGCCTTGGCCACCGCCTCCAAAAAGCGTCCGCCCTTGACGGAGATGTGATAGCCGCTGCTCTCCCGCATGGCGGACAGCACCGCGATGGGGATGGCCAGCTTCAGGGCGCAGGAGAAGTCCACCATCAGCACCGCCAGCATTTTCGTCACGTTCCGGGTCAGAAGATACGTCAGTGCCGTGCCGCCCAGCGTGTAGGGTACCAGCCTGTCCGCCATCCGGGACGCCTTGTCCTCGGCGGTGGATTTCAGCTTCTCCGACTCCTCGATCATGTGAACCACCCGGTCATACCGCCCGCTGCCGGAGGATTTCTCCACGGAGATGACGCACTCGCCCTCCTCCGCCACCGTCCCGGCATAGACAGGACTGCCGGGGTGCTTGGCCACGGGCATAGACTCGCCGGTGAGGGAGGACTGGTTCACCATGGCCTCTCCCTCCACCACTCGGCCGTCCAGCGGGATCATGCCGCCGGTACGGATCACAATACGGTCGCCCGGCTTCACGTCGGTGATCTTCGTCAGCACCTCGGCGCCGTTTACCTGCTGCCAGACGCTGTCCACCCGCAGGCTCATGGCGGAGGCAAGGTCGGCCACGGACTTTTTGTGGGTCCACTCCTCCAGAATTTCGCCCAGATGCAGCATGAACATGACAGAGCCTGCGGTGGCAAAATCGCCCCGTGCCATGGACACCGTAACAGCGGTGGCATCCAGCACGGCGACGGACAGTTTGCCGTGCCACAGTGCCGAAAGCCCCTCCCGGATGTACTTTACGGAGCGGAGCAGTGCCAACGCCGTGGTGATGGGTACAGGCAGGAACAGCTTGGAGATGCACCGCCGCATGACGGCGATAGCCAGCTTGTCCTCAAACTCCCGGTTCAGTGCCCGGGAGGTATGCTCCGGCACCAGCTCCATGGCCTCCGCCTCGGCGAAGGAGAAGCGCGCCAGCGAGGAGATAACGTTCTCCCGTTTCCCGCCGTACACCACCACCGCGTCCTGCGTCCGGTCATAGACCCTGACCTCCTGTACGCCGTCCTGGGCGCGCAGATAGTATTCCAGCACATCCGCTTGGGATAACGTCATCCGTCCGCAGCACAGGTGTACCCGCAGCCGTCCCGGTAAATCATGTAGGATCGTGCATTTCATGGATCACTCCGCCTTAGCGTCCTCCGCGGAAGCGTCCTCCACCACAGCGGCGGCCTCCGCCTCTGCGCGGCGCTCGTTGATGGCCTTGGCTTCTGCGTAGATGTCATCCACGCCCTCCCGCACGGCGGTGACCGTTTTCATCACATCCTCCTTGGCACGCAGCGCGGCGGCGGTGGTGTGGGCGTAGACCTTCTTGGCATCCCTGCTGCCCAGCAGCTTGATACCCGCCGTGCCGAACAACACGCCTGCTGCAAATAAACCGATTTTTTTCATAATGATTGTCCTCCTATGTAAGATGTGTGTATGTCAAACCGATGGCCGCGATGGCGGCATCGGAATGCACTTAATGCTTCTTCCCGAAGCGGAAAAAGCCTTTCTTTTCGTAGACTGCGGTGCTGATCTCTCCCGCCATATAGCCGGTGGCATCGATGGCGGCGCGGAGGGCGTTTTCGTCCAGCGGCGCTTGAGAGAGGATCACCGTCTCCCCCTTGGAATGGGAGGAGGAAACCTTCTCCACGGGAAACGCGGTGCGAATCGTATCGTTGATGTGGGCCTCGCACATGGAGCAGGCCATGCCGGAAACCTGAACTGTTGTTTGGATCATTTTCGTACCTTCTTTCAAAATCATGGTTTTTTCAAAAAAATCACACTTAGCCACGTCACTGCAACGCCATCATTCCTTCCATTGTTAGATTCATCTAACCAACACGCGCAGCCGCGCGGTTAGAGTTGGCTAACCGACGTGCCTTGGAAAGGCCGCATCTCTGCGGCCCTCCGCTTATTCAAATAACTCCCTGCAAGCGCCGCACACCAGCGTTTCCAACACCTGCGGGTACAGTTCCCCAATCTGCTCCCGATGGGAAACAGTGAGAATCAGCCCCCGCACCGTGGCGGCAGCCAGGGAAGCTCCGCGCTTTGGCGCAAGGTCGTGCTTCTCCAACAGCTGGCAGATGTGTGTTTCTCCGTCGTGGTAATGGACGTTTTTCACATCCTCCGGCAGCCTTTGCAAAAGCAGCTTCGCATCGTTTTCGATGAAGATCATATCGCCGGTATCAGACAGCCGCCGGCAAACGGCAAGGACAGCCTTTGCCGCACGTTCCGACGGCGGCAAGCTGTCAGCCTCGCCCAGTGCTCGGTCGGCTACCCCATAAAGCTCGGTGTGAATGTTCTCCAAAACCGCGAAAAATAGCATCTCCTTGGATTCGTAGAATTTATAGAACGAGCCCTTCGCAATGCCGACCGCCTTCGTCAGCTGATCCACGGAGGTTTTCTTCATCCCCAGCGTGACAGCACAACGCCTCGTTTCCTTCAGCAACGCCTTGCGGAGCTGCTCGGTCTCGTAATCGGTAAAAGCCAAGCCCGCACCTCCCCTTAAATATGACCGCTTTAGTTCTTTTGGTCAAATTATACTGCATTTCTTTCCGCTTTGCAAGAGGTGCGAGGAATTTTTATCGTCCATACAGAAAAATTCCCTGGCCTTGTCTTAAAGGCAAAAGCGGAGGAGGACAAACGCTTCCTCTACTATGCGGCGCAACCGGTCAGATCTGTGCCAGTGCCTGCTCCAGACAGCAATCAGGTCGTCGGCATCCTCAATGCCGATAGAAAGACGCACCTGCCCGTCGCAGATCTGGGAAGCATGTCTCCCCCCCCCAGTGTCATGTCGAAGTGACTCCTGGACGGGGAGTTCCGGATAAGATAAGCATTGTCTGCTTGACAGGGGCGGCACATTATATTCTCAGCAGCAATATGCCGCAGGTGTTTCTGCTGCGTGCGCTCCCTCCCGTTTCGTACGCGATCACTGCCAAAGCCACCGGCTTCGTGAGGTACCGGTGGCTTTTGTTTTTTATAGAAAGCGTTTGCATCAGACCGCGAAGAGGACTGCAAGGCGGCTTTTCTTCGACCTCTTCACCGAATATCTTGCATTTTCTCCCATATTCATATATGATGTAAAGTGGTAGATGGTTCCCATTCGCGGACTACTCCTGCTGCATTTGGCGTATCCGCAAAGAGGAGGTGAACGGCATGGCTTGCGACGAGACCCTATACCGCCAGTACATAGACGGCAACGACGAGGGGCTGGACGCCCTGATGAAAAAATACGGCGACCCGCTGACCCTGTACATTGACGGTTACCTGCACGATGTCCACGAGGCCGAGGAGCTGATGCTGGACGTTTTTGCCTATCTGTTCACCAAAAAGCCCCGCATCCGGGACGGCGGCTTCAAGGCGTATCTCTATAAGGCGGCGCGGCACATGGCGCTGCGCCATAAGAGTAAACACAAGCCCCTGTTCAGCCTCGATGCGCTGACCGGCGAGCCGGACGGACGGCTGCTGGCGGAGGAGGTCATCCGGACAAAGGAGCGGGACCGCATCCTCCATTTCTGCATGGCAGAAATGAACCCGGACTATCGGGAGGTCCTGTATCTCACCTATTTTGAGGATATGAGCTACGCGCAGGCGGCGGAGGTCACAGGAAAGACGGTAAAGCAGATCACCAACATGGTGTATCGCGGGAAAGAGAGCCTGCGCAGGCTGCTGGAACGGGAGGGTATCACAAATGCGGAGTCATGAGGAGCGGGTGGCGGAGGCAAAGCGGCGGATCGCCGCAGGAGAGCAGGAGAACCGGCGGCAGCGCGACAGGCGCACCGTGGCACTGGCTGCGGCGGCGTGCCTTGCGCTGCTTGTAGGGGCGTCCCTCGCCATGCCCGGCATCGCCGCACGGATACAGATCAACGACTATGCCGGCTTTGAAACGGCCGCCGGTATCTTCCGGAGCAGCGCCGCCCTCGGCTATATCGTCATTGGGCTTTTTGCCTTTCTTCTCGGCGTGTGCGTGACGGTTTTGTGCTTCCGCCTCCGGCAGATGCACCGGGAGGACACGCGGGACACGGAAAGCGAGGGGCGGCATGGAGCTGATTGAGAACCTGCTGCAATTCTTAGCCGCGTTCTCAGGCGCGGTGCTTTCGGGCGTTGCCTACCGGAAAAGCCGCAGGCAGCCCCCCTTTTTACTGCTGTTCTGCTTTTACGGCTGCTTTGCACTGGGCGTCCTCTACTGGACGCTGTACCTGCTGCTGTTTGATACCACGCCGCGGGTTTTCTATGTGTCGGAGTTCGGCTGGGTGGCCAGCGTGATCTTCCTGCGGATCCTGCAGGCCACGCTGGCCAGTCCGGAGGAGCGCGCCTTCCGCTGCCGGGAGGCGTGGCTATCGCCGCTGGTCGGTGTGCCGCTGCTGGTGTTCTACTGCACCTATGGCGACATCCTCTCCAACCTGATCTGGTGCGGCATGATGATCGTGCTGTCCTTCTGCGCCATTCGCGGGCTTGTTTACGCAGGCAGACAGACGGATACGGCGCGGCATATGCGGTACTTCCACATTGGGGTACTGTGCTTTGTGGGCGCGGAATACCTGCTGTGGACGGTGGGCTGCTTCTGGCCCAACACCTCCCCGGCCAGCCCCGCCTTCTGGTGCGACATACTGCTGACGCTGGCCATTCTGGGGCTGCTGCCCGCCACGGGAAAGGCGGTGGCGGCATGACCTACATTGAGAACATTTTTCTCTGCATGGCGTCCCCTCTGCTGGTGGCCGCCCTGTGCATGGGCAGACGGCAGCTCCGCCTTTTCCTGTTCTGCATCGCCGGGATGGGGGTGTGCCTGCTCTCGGCCTACATCAACACCTTCCTCTCAGCGGTGTGTCAGGCGGACGCCCTTGCCGCCACGGTGGAGATTGCGCCGGTGGTGGAGGAGGTCATGAAGCTGCTGCCGCTGGTGTTCTTTCTTCTGGTGTTCGAGCCGGAGGGGGATAAAATCAAGACTGCCGCAATAACAGTCGCCCTCGCCTTCGCCACCTTTGAAAATGTCTGCTACCTCATCCAGAACGGCGCTGACCGCTTCTCCTTCATCTTCTTCCGGGGCTTCGGCACGGGGGCGATGCACGTGCTGTGCGGTCTGATCGTCGGCGGCGGGCTGGCGTATGCGTGGCAGCGGGCATGGCTGAAGGTGGCCGGTACCTGCGGGCTGCTGGGCGCGGCCATCACCCTCCACGCCACCTATAACCTGCTCATTGCCTACGGCGGTGCGGCGCAGTATATTGCCTATGCCCTGCCGGTGCTGCTGATCGCGGTGGGAAAGCCCTCCGTCTCCCGGTCTGCCCGGCGGGAATAACCGAATATCACTCCTTGAGAGCCGCTTTTTGGCGGCTCTCAAATTTTTTTGAAAAATTTTGCGATCGGGGTGAGAGTTTTCCCGATTTTTTGTACCTATATAAGTAAGAGGTTTTTTGAGCCGCCTTGTCGAGAAAAACAGAGAGGAGGTTGCAGACGATATGTACGATACCGCAAGACGGGTCGCCCTTGTCAAAAAACGGGTGCGTGACAACACCCGCCGGAGGCAGCGGCGCAGCGTCTACGGGCTGTCCGCCGCGTGTGTGCTCCTGTTCGCGGCGCTGATACAGGCGGAGGGCATGGCCATTGAACGGGGAGAGACCGCCGCACAGGGCGCCTTCGGCGCCATGCTGCTGCGCGAGGACGCAGGCGGTTACGTGCTGGTGGCCGTTGCGGCCTTCGCGGCAGCCGTCGTGCTGGTGATCGCCTGTGTGCGGCTGCACGAGCGGGAGAAGCGAAGAAACCGCAGTAAGGAAAGAGAGAAGGAGGATACACCATGAAAAAAGTACTATCCCTATTGCTGATACTATGCCTGTTCCTCAGCGCGCTGCCCACGCAGGCGCTGGCCTATGTGGGAGACATCCAGCCGGTAGGAAGCAACGCTGTGAAACAGACCAAGCTGAGCAGCGGGTCGTTTGCGCTGCAAAACGACTATATCCGCGTGATCGCGCGGAAGGACGGCACACTGTCAACGGCTCCGGCGACGGAAAGCGCCGACCCCACAGACAGGCAGACGCCGTACTGCTACTTTGTCACCTATGCGGGCTACGGCTATAACAATAAGGCGACCTCGCATCCGGCAAGCCTGCGCCTGAAAAGCCTGACCTTTGTGAACAAGACGCCCAACGGCACGGCAAAGGCCATCAGGGCGGACTATGACCTGACGGTCAATCTGACCAAGCTCACCGTGAGCGGGACGACCTCCGTGTATTATGAGCTGGTGCAGCTTAAGGAGAACGAGTTGTCCGCCGGGAGCTGGGGCGTGATGGTATCCGTTGACAATATCCGGCTCAACGTGCAGGACAGCGGGGCGTTTTTTCAGACGATGAACACCGATGTGGACGTTTTCTGGGGCTATACTCTCAGCGGCTTTACCGCCATGGGGCATCCCAAGGCCGCGGACAGCCCCGCCCTCAAGCTGGGCCGCACCGTTTATAATTATGATAAACAGACGGTGCTTTCCACCGAAAGCTCCGTCATCACCGGCAAGCTGGAAAATGTGTCCGCATATACGGGCTTCTCGCAGGGCCGCGACTGGTGCTACGACTACATCACCGAGGTCTATACGGACGGCTACACCTGGGCCAACCCCTTTGTGGGGCTGTCGGCATACTATAGCCACAATAAATCCAACACCATCAAGGTATATCTGCCGGACACGGTCAGCGTGACGCCGGCCAGCCGCCCCGCCGACACCCGGGTGGTGTGCGAGGACGGTTTGGGGCTTGTTTTCGGCAACGACGAGTCCTATCCGAGCTCCTCGCGCTTCCTCTGGGGCTTCCGCGATCTGGTGGTGAAGTCCTCGGAGGTGCCCACAGAGCCGGATAAGGTCGATCCCACCATCTACGCCCAGCGGCTGGCGGTCTTTGCCAAGGGGAACGGCGTGGTGGTGGAGCCTGTGCCGAATAATACGGCGCTGTCGGTGCTGAAGATGTTACACGGCGCCTCTCCCATCGGCTTCATTAACGGTGACTACGAGAGCAAGAACGGCTCGAAATTCACCTTCACCGGTGGGGCGGCGCTGCTCTCCCCCTCCGTCACCGCCACATGGGGCAGAGGCGGGAGTCTGGTCATCCACCGGGATGGAACGGTGGAGCAGCGGGGCGTGCATCTGAACGCGCCGTCCTTCAAGTTCTATCAGCCGAAGAGCGGCGCGGAGAGCAATTTGAAGATCAAGCTCACGAACAAGGGCTTCTCGTTTGACATTGATCCCGCCAAGAACGACGCCATCATCTTTGTGGACATCCCCTACGCCTCGGTGAAGCTGGAGCAGGCGGCGGCGGACGCCGCGGGCAACCTGATCTTTGCCGGCAATATCGGCTTCCAGACCATCTTTAACGGCGCGGCCTTCTCGCTGGAAAAGCTGGGCTTCGGCTTGACGGAAAAGACGGTGGGCGGCCGGAAGACCTACGAGTTCAAGGTCAACGGCGTACACGCCAAGGGCAGCTTCGACACCGCGAAGCTGATGGCACTGGAGCTTGCGAAGGTCGAGGGCGAGGTCAATACCTTCAAGGGTGAGGAGCGCTACGACTTTGAGCTGGAGCTGAATGTCTTCGACCTCTTCGAGACAGAGGCCAAGCTGGCGCTGGAGCGCAGCAAGAAGGACGGCTCGCTGATCCCCGACGAGCTGTGGTTCTTTGTGAAGTCCAGCCCCGGCATCCCCATCATCCCGCCTGTTCCCGTGGGACAGCTCAACGGCGGCGGCGCGGGCTTCAAGGATCTGGCGGCCACGGTGAACGGCGACTACTTTGCCATTCCGCCTATCAAGCTGCGGGGCGCGCTGGCGGGTACCTATCTGCACCTGATCGAGGCCCGGGGCGATGTGGTCATCGGCCCCAGCGAGATCTCCCTCAAGGCGTCGGACGTGGGCATCGTCGGTCTGGGCAAGAGCGGCCAGCTCATCGACAGCTTCGGCTATGCCCTCAAGCTCAACGGGCAGGAGCGCAGCTACAGGAATGATACCTATAAGGGCATCTACTTCTCCGGCTCGGAGGCGCTGAAGCTGAATCTGCCGAACAATACGATCAACGCCATCGTGCTGGATTCCTCCGTTGAGCTGGGCGCCTTCGGCGGCGTGAATGGCAGAAAGGATACCGTGTTCCTCGGCGTAGGCGCCAACGGCATCGTCAGGGGCCGGGTGCAGATCCCCAAGGACTTTCCTTTAATTGGCGGTTTTGGTGCGAATGTCGGGAACATCAACCTCATTATCGGCGGGCAGACCACCGCGCCCATCCGGGGCGTCAGCGTCAGCGAGGGCATGAAGCAGGCGTTCAAGAATGTGGACATCTACCTCGGCGCGATGGTCGGCGTGAACATCGGACTCTTTGATACGCGGGTGTGGGTGCTGCTCCCGAATATCATCGATACCAACTTCAGAAGAGGCGGCGGCTGGGACATTGAGTTCCGCTGGTTCAAGAGCCTGCCCACATGGAACTGGGCGGATCACGGCGTTGAGCCTCTCGTACAGTCCGTGTCCCTGGAGGATTCGGAAACCCGTCAGGCGATGCTTGCCGGGGAGCCCGCCATGCTTACAGGTCGGGGCGGCAGATCCTCTGCGGCGATCACCGTCGCCGCCGGCCCGGGGCAGACGCCGTATATCGTGCTGGCCTTTGACAACAACGTCACCGAGGCGGAGATTCAGGCCGCCCTGTCGGTCACGCAGAACGGCGTCGATCTTCCCATCAACTGGCTGGCCGAAGACGGCGAGATGGATCCCGACGCGGCCATCAACGCCACGAGCATCGGCGACATGAAGAAGTCGGAGGACGACGGCAAGGCGTACCGCTTGGCCGTCCTGCGGCTGAAGGACGGCGGCACCTATTCCGTCGATGCAGGCGGGCTGACCTTCTCCGACGAGGAGGGCTTCAGCGTTGCGCCGTTTGAGGAGCTGGCTCTGTCCCAGAGCGGCTACACGCTCTCCGGTCAGGTGAAGTATCCGGTCAAAAATACGACCTACGTACTGCGCACCTATCTGGGCAGCGCCAAGGGCGATACGTCCTATCTCGTGAGCGAGGATGCCGTGATCGATCCCAACAACATTTCCCTCAGCCTTCCCGACAGCGGCGCGCTGGTCCCCACCGGCGAGTACTATGTGACCTCGTTCCTGATGACGGAAAAGACCTTCACCCTTACGGACGGGTCGACAGAGACCGCGCTGATGCCCGTCGGCAGCCAGCGCTTTGATACGCCCATCTCCTATACCAACACCAACCAGCCCGACGCCCCTGCCAGTGTGGATCTGACCCCTGCGGGCAACGAGGTGATGCGGGCCAAATGGAGCGCGGTAGACGGCGCCGACGGCTACCATGTGACGATCTACCAGCAGGATGGCGCCGATTGGGTCGATACCGGCTACGGCTACGACCTTGACAAGGACACCACCTCCCTCGATATGGCGCTGACCGTGGGCGGCAACGCCGTGCAGGTCTCGGAGTCGGGCGCGTCCTCTGTTCCCGCCGAAAACCTGTCCGCCGACAAGACCTACAAGATCGGCGTCCGCGCCTACAGAGTCATTGAAGGCGGAAAGTATTACAGCGCGGAGAAGGAGTCCGGCGGCGAATATCTGCCGAAGTACACGCCGCTGCGCCTCACCCTCAATGTGAACGGCGTGGACTGCGAGGCGGATGACCACGGCGTCTACCACGCCTATGTAGGCGGCGATGCCAGTCTCCTCAACGTGACCTGCGCGGAGGCCGATAGCATCCAGGTCACGCGGATGGATACCAATGCGCCCCTCACGCCGGATGCGTGGGGCGGCTTCCCCCTTCCCGCGTTCACAGGCAGCCTGATGCTCCGCGTCAGCGGCGTCAAGGGGCTGGATGTGACCGACGTATTCCTGCTGGTGAGCGTGGATGAAACGCCTCCCGTGCTCACACTCGCCGATCCGTTCTTCTATGCCGACGCAGACAGCGGCGCGTACACCATCACCGGCACGGCGGATGCGGGCAGCCTGATCCTCTACGGCCGCAACGAGAGCGTCTACGCCGGAAGCGACGGCAGCTTCGAGATCCCCGGCACACTGAGCGGCAATCAGAGCACCAGCGTTCTCCCCCTCCAGGCGCAGGACAGCGCGGGTAATCTCTCCGCGCCGCAGTTTGCCCTGGTGACGCGGCGCGGGACGACGTACAACGTCACTGTCACGGATGACGGCAACGGCACCGGCACGGCATCGCCCGCCACATCGGAAGCGGGAATGGAGATCACCCTGCGCACCACGCCCAACACCGGCTACCACTTTAAGACGTGGCAGGTCGTCAGCGGCGGCGTGACCATCACCGACAACCGGTTCATCATGCCCGCCGGCGATGTCACGGTCAAGGCGATCTTTGAGGCAAATACCGCCACCTCCGAGTTTACCGTCACCTTTGACGGCAACGGCGGCACGCCCTCTGTGGGCAGCATGACCACCACCGGTCAGAAGCTGGCATCTCTGCCCAGCGTCTCCCGCATCGGCAGCTACCACTTCGACGGTTGGTACACCGCGGCCAGCGGCGGCACAAAGATCACCACGTCCACTACCTTCTCCGCAGACACCACGGTGTATGCCCATTGGACCTATACCGGCAAGGATGACGAACCGGATACCTTCTACACCATCACCGTGACCGCCGGGAAGGGCGGCACGATCTCCCCCTCCGGCAGCGTCCGCGTCCGGGAGGGCGGAAGTCTGGCTCTCACCATCACGCCGGACAAGGGCTATGTCGTTTCCAGCGTCAAGGTCGACGGCAAGAGCGTGGGTGCGGTAAAGTCCTACACCCTCACCAATGTCATGGGGAGCCATGCCATTACCGTCACCTTCCGAAAGGCCGGCAGTCCCGTCAGCGGCGACAGCGGCGGCCTGCCGCTGTGGAACGCCCTGCTGTGCGCCAGCGCCTTCGGCTTGGCGTGCGCCGTCTTCCCCCGGCGGAAGCGGCGGCTCGGATGACAGGGCAGTTGGCTTGATGAGCCAATCTTACCCCCCCTTGCAGACGTGATACGGTAAAGCGCCCGCAGCCTCTGGCTGCGGGCGCTTTACATCGTTTATGTGCCGGCCGTCTGCGGAAACGGCGGTGCAGAGGGGAAAGACGACAGCCGCCCCG
>OHSB01000278.1_pt1 | contig 13983 bp, 9 predicted proteins | sample 1578591 | NCBI WGS metagenome assembly OHSB01 (sample SAMEA3879508, study PRJEB24766) | human gut metagenome | biome: human-associated habitat; feature: feces | place: USA | collected 1985/1987 | reverse complement strand
CCAACTGCTCTACCCCGCGATGTTGGACTACAAAGGTAGGAATATTTTTCTGAAATGCAAAACATATTTCAAAAAAATGTTCGGATCTGAATCACTCTGTAGGAAGTCTCCTTCTGAAATTTTGGTAACGTGCAAAATTTCAGAAGGAGACTTCCTACAGATATATGTTCTACAGATTTCTTATCCTTATATATTCATAAACACCTTCATTCCGGCGATGTCGGTCTTGGCGAAGGATTTCTGCTCACCGGTGGTGAGGTTCTTGAGCTGGATGACGCCGGCCTCGACCTCGTTGCCACCGTTGATGGAAAGGAACGGAATGGACTTCTTCTCGGCGTAGTCAAACTGCTTCTTGAGTTTTGACGGCTCCGGATAAACCTCAACGGAGACACCTTCTGAGCGCAACGCGGCGGCGACAGGAAGGACGTAGCGAAGCTCTTCGACACCCATACAAGCGAACAGAAGCGTGGTGCTGGAAGCCAATGACTTAGGGAACTTATCCAAGCCTTTCAAGACATCATAGATCCTGTCGGCGCCGAAGCTGATGCCCACTCCTGACATATCCGGAAGACCGAATATTCCGGTAAGATTGTCGTAACGACCGCCTCCGCAGATGCTTCCGATCTGGAAATCAAGGGCTTTCACCTCAAAGATGGCACCTGTGTAGTAATTCAGGCCACGGGCAAGGGAAAGATCGATCTCTACTGGGCATTTTACACCGGCAGCATCGATCAGGCCGAAAAGTTCCTCAAGCTCGTCAAGACCTTTGAGGCCTGTCTCGGAAACGAGTCCGGAAGCGGAGCCGCCGTTCATCAGCGAGCGCATCGAAGCCAGTTTCCCGGAAGTGGAACCGGACAGTTTCAGAATCTGCTCGATCACGGCGATCGCACCGTCGGTCAGACCTTTCTCACGCATCTCCTCCTCAACGCTCTCAAGGCCGATCTTGTCAAGTTTGTCAATGGCCACAGTGATGTCAACCACCTTGTCCGGGAATCCGCAGATCTCGGCGAAACCCGTCAGGACCTTCCTGTTGTTGATCTTCACGAGCACATTCACGTCCAGAAGGCTGAACACCTTGTCCACAATCTGCACGAGTTCAAGCTCATTGACCTGAGATTTGCTGCCGATCACGTCCACGTCGCACTGGTAGAACTCACGGTAACGTCCCTTCTGCGGCCTGTCTGCCCTCCAGACCGGCTGGATCTGGAAACGCTTGAACGGGAAGGAGATCTCGTTCTGGTGCTGGACCACGAAACGGGCAAAAGGCACGGTCAGGTCGTAGCGAAGACCTTTCTCACAAACCTCTTTGGAAAGAGCGACACTGTTCACTCCCCCTTCCTCATTGCGGTAATCCTCAAAGTTGACCTTTGAGAAACAGTCACCGGAGTTCAGGACTCTGAACAGAAGCTTGTCCCCTTCCTCGCCATATTTTCCGAGCAAGGTTGACAGATTCTCCATAGCCGGAGTCTCGATCTGGGCATAGCCGAAAGTCCTGAAGACCTTCTTGATGGTGTCGAAGATATAATTCCTTTCGGCCATATTCCGCTGACCGAAATCACGTGTCCCCTTAGGGATTGACGGTTTCTGACTCATAATCGTTATTTTTCCACTTTATCGGCCTTGTAGCCAAGTTTTTTGATAGCGTCCGCAAGGGTCTTCTCATCGGTCTTACGGCGGTCGTACTTGATCTTGATTGTCTGATCCTTGAGAGAGACCTTCAAGTCCTTGACTCCCTTGAGGAACGCCAGATTCTCATTGAGTTTGTTCACGCATTTGTCACAATGCATATTCGTCGCGAAAACAACCTCGCCGACATTCTTGTCGGCGGGTGCCTCCGTCGCAAAACCCTCGAAAGGAGCAGCCTGAGCCGCGGCAAAAGGCGCAGCCAACATCACGGCCGCGACCGCTATCAATAATATTCTTTTCATAATCTACAACCTTATGGCAGCAGCGTGGTTATCCGCGCCAAGGTTCATCCTGCAAAGATAGTGATTTAATCGTTCTTTGTCGCCCTCCAGAGCGTCAATCTCACGCCAAGATTGATCCGCCGTCCCATAATAGGCCCCCAGACACAGCTGGCATCGAAGCCTGGAGTCCAAGGAGTCCATTCCCCGGCGGCGTTCCTATCCCCCACCAGCACGTGCATCTGGGTGAAATTCGTGATGTTCTCAACCCCAGCATAGATGTCGAACCCACGGAAACGCCTGGTTATCTGCGCATAGAGCAATGGATAGACCGGAGTGCGGCCATCAGGATAAAGCAGTTCCCCACCATCATCCTTCAGATCTTTCATAAAGTCATACACCCTCGCCGAACCGTTCACGGAAGCGGTGAAATCGAATATCCATCGGCTCAGATTTGTCTTATACTGAAGGTTCAGCACCCCCTTGAAGCAGCTGAGCATCGGCTTCTCCACCAATTCGCCACCATAATTCTCCTGCCGGGCGTTGGTGTAGCGCCCGGTCAAAGCCACGGTGAAGCGGTCAAAAGGCTCGACATTGAAATCCACCTGCCAGTTATCTGAATATGAGCGCCTTCCATCGGAATCAAAGATCCAGATGTCACGGCCGCCGTTCGCATCAGCGCCCGGCACCTCATAATCCACCATCGACTGACGCGCGAACTGGGTCCTGAAATAATCAAAGCTGATGTAAGTCTTGGAAGGATCGACCCCGAGCGGCATATAAAAAGTAAGGTTTCCTCCGAATGTCCACGAATCCTCAAGCAGCCGCTCCATACAATTCCCTTGGAGCCTGCTGTGGGTGGACATCACACCGATATTGTCTGCGACCGGATCCGCGTACCTCAGTCCCCTGCCGCCGTTCGCTCTGGCCACGAACCATTCCGCCGGTGAATATTTCAAAGTCACCCTCGGAGCCAACTTGAACCCGCTCCCCTTGTACCAATCAGCGCTGACTCCGACAATTGATGTGAATATGTCCCCGGCGTGGAAGGTATATTCCCCGTAAGCACCGCCGAAGAAATGATCCGCGATTCCGGAATATGGACGCTGTCCATTCCAATTCTCACCACTCCACAGGCCGTAGTCCAATTTTGCGACAGCCTCGTCAATGTGGTCGAACGTGCCGGAAAGGCCGACAGTGAAGTCGTGCGACTCATTCAACATATTCCTGTAGAGGAGGTTGATGAAGCCCGACTGTTGGCTCGCAAGGTAGGATGACGCGCCGAACCAGGAGTCGCTTTTCTGCCACGACCAGTCCGCTATGGCGGCTATGCTGGAGGAGCCGTCCTCGCGAAGAGGCTTGCCGACTTTCAGGTAGGCGTTCAGGAGACTGTTCGTGATGTCGGTGCCCCAAGGGGATTCCGAGAGATATTTTGCGAAAGAGTTCCCTTCTGTTGGTTCCAGGATAAACTCATCTGAAGCCCAACGAGGTTCCATCCCGCTTTTGTCATAGCCGTCCATTCCGCCCTGCCGATGGTCCCGGACAGCTTTCACGCCCCAGCGTACCTGAAGTTCGGGAGTATAGTAAAGCCACCTGTTGGCCACATTAAACTGCAACATCTTAGGATCATCACGGAAGCCATCATCGTTCATATCGTAGGTCTTGAAGTTCCCGCTGACGTGTCCTAACAGAATCGTATAGACCGTCGGGCTGAGTTGCCAGGCCGATGTCGCATTGAAATCCGCCTTGGTGTCGCTCATCATCGAAGCCTGGATGAAAAGCGGTTTCTCCTCGGTAGGCTTCTTGTGCTCAAGATTGATCTGTCCGGTCATTGATTCCAAGCCGTTGATCACGGACGGGGAGCCTTTCGCGATCTGGATGCTCTCCAGCCATGGCCCTGGAACATAAGACAGTCCATATGGAGCGGTTATCCCCCTCATCACCGGACGGTTCTCGTCCAGCATCTGTGTGTATGTCCCGGAAAGGCCCAGAAGCCTTATCTGACGCGCTCCCGTGACAGCGTCCGAATAGCCGACTGTCACGCTGGCCGAGTTCTCAAAGCTTTCCGCGAGGTTGCAACAAGCCATCTTCTGAAGTCCCGAGGCCGAGATAAGTTCCGTCCTCAAGGTCTTTCCTCTTGAGATGCTATTCTCCTGATGACCGACAAAAACCGTCGCGTTGAGACTGTCTTTCCTATCCTTATATATAGAGGTAGTGTCAACCGACTGGGCTGACATGCCAACGGACAACACCGTGGCCATAATAGAAGCAATGATAGTCTTTCTCATAATTCACATCATAAGCCAAGCGCGTAGTGCGCCGTTCCTTCAAATAAAGTTATACCCCGGATGCAAACTTACATAAAAATCTGCGATTTTTACGCCCGTCACATAAGAAAGAAACTGTTTTTTTTAGAGGAAATATAATAATTGATTATTAAGAAAATGATTAAATTTGTACAAAATCTCGCAACCAGAGAAACCAAAACGTTTTCAGGCTATATGAACACAAAAGAATTCGTCAAATGGGTGCTGGCCGTGCTGTGCGGCCTGTTCATCTGGGGCATCGTGAAGTTCTTCATGTTCTTTATGATGCTCGGCTCAATGATTGCCTCTGCGGCTTCATTCTCCGGAGGCTCCGGCACCGTTATTCCCAAGGAGGGTGTCCTGCTGATGGACATGTCTAAATTCGAGATCACTGAACAGACTCAGGAAAGCAACCCGCTCACCTCCATCCAAGGCAGAGAGATCGCTTTGGTCGGACTTCACGATGCCGTCAAGGCAATCCACAAAGCCGCCGAGGATCCGGGTGTGCAGTACATCCTCGTAAAGACAGACGGCGCCTCCACCAGCCTTACCAAACTGGAGGAACTCCGCAAGGCCCTCACAGATTTCAGGAAGAGCGGCAAGGCAGTGATAGCATATGGCGAGGCGTTCACTTCCGGAAGCTACTACCTCGCGTCAGTGGCCGACAAGATCTACACGACGAGGCATCACGGCGGCAACAACTTTATGTTGGGAATAAGCGGGAGCATGTTGTTTCTCAAGGATCTGCTCGACAAGCTCGGTGTAAACTACCAGCTCATCCGCCACGGCAAGTACAAGAGTGCCGGCGAAATGTACGTCAAGAACGCGCCAAGCCCTGAGAATATGGAGCAGAACCAGGCGATGATCGACTCCATGTGGGAAACGGTGGCCGCGGAGACCGCAGGGAGCAGGGGTGTGAGCGTGGACTCACTCAACTACTTCATCGATCACCTTTCCATAGCCCTTCCTGAAGATATGGTGAGCCACAACCTCGCCGACGAGGCTCTCTCCGTTGAGGAATATAAGGGGAAACTCGCCGACCTGGCCGGCAAGGACAGTTACAAGGATGTGAAATTCATCCCGTTCTGCGACTATGCCGCCGCCAAGGCAACGCCGAACCTGACCGCCAAGAAAAACATCGCCGTCATCTATGCCAACGGGAATATCCTTGAGCAGGACGACCCGAACAACATCAGCGGCGACCGTTTCGCCGGCATCATCGCCAAGGTAAGGGCGGACTCAACCGTCAAGGCTGTCGTGTTCAGGGTCAACTCTCCTGGCGGTACAGTGCTGGCTGCCAGCAAGATCAAGGAAGAGATCGACCTCACCAGAGCAGTCAAGCCGGTCATCGCCTCTTACGGTGACTATGCTGCTTCCGGCGGTTACTGGATCTCCAACAGCTGCGACCACATATTCTCAAACGCGACGACTCTCACCGGTTCGATCGGTGTGTTCTCCGCCATCCCTGAGTTCGGGAAGACTCTAAAGGACATAGCGCGCGTGAATATGGTGCCGGTCAAGTCCCACAAGCATTCCGATATGCTTTCGCTGACCCGTCCGTTTGACGCCGGGGAGACAGCCTGGATGCAGGTCTATGTTGACGACATCTACAACAGTTTTGTGAGCATAGTCGCGCAGGGACGTGATATGACTTTCGAGGCGGTGGACGAGATCGCTCAGGGACGTGTCTGGACCGGAGCCGACGCACTTAAGATCGGTCTCGTGGACGAGATCGGAACGTTGGAGGATGCGATAAAGTACGCGGCGTCGATGGCTGGGGACGCCGATATTGAGAACTGGGGTATAGCAAGTTACCCTAAACCTTTGACGATTATGGAGCAGTTGCTGCAGCAGTTTGGCAAGACCACTAACCCGGAGGAGGCCATGGCCAACGCACTGGCCGGAACTCCGCTGGAGGGCGTGGCGAAGAATCTGCTTGACTGGCAGAGGAGCTGGGCGAAAGGCCAGGGAGACCTTGTCTTCGCGAGAATGCCGTTCGAGATAGAGGTCAGATAAGACGGATCACTGTGACGGTGGCTGTGGCCTTCGTCACCTTCACGGAGTCATCGATGCGATGACCTACCAATGCGAGAATATGGAAGCCTTCGTCAGCGATGACGAGGGCTTTTTTCTTTTCAAGAATATCAAGTTTAAGGTCCACGAACATATCACTGAGCTTCTTGCGGCCACGCATTCCAAGCGGGCGCATCCAGTCGCCTGGTTGCCAATGTCTTATTGTGAAAGGGAACGGGAGATCCAGTTTAGTCTCTCCTACGCTTGTCTTCACGTCCTTCACATCGTCCGACAGCGAGACGGAGAACTTTATTCCGTTCAATGAATATGTTCCTGGTCCATTGATGGTTAGGTCAGTCGCTTCGGCAAGCCCTGCGACCGGAGATATAACAATCTCCCGAGCCGAAGTCACGGCAAGATATTCATCAGCAACGAACGTCCTGCCACTGACGGTACCGTCACTTTTCAGGACAGAGGCAAGGTCAGCGACCACGGAGGAAGTGAACCCGAAAGGTTCCAAAAGACGGAAAAGGACATATTCCCAATTCTTTTTAGCCGTAAGCTTCTGATGGTCAATAACAGGAAGGCCATTACCATCAAGCCGTACAATCTCCGCCGAAACCGAACGGACATATTCATCAGCGATGGACTGAACCTGCGCGAACCGCTCCATATCCTCGTTCAACGTTGTCAGGAACGACGGATTCAACCTTCCAAAAAGCGGGAATATCTCATTGCGGATGCAGTTGCGCTTGTAGGCGGAATCAGCGTTGGTGCTGTCCTCGTGCCAACACAGCCCGTGCGATACGGCATATTCATAAATATCCCCGCGTGAGAAATCGAGAAGCGGCCGGATAAGTCGGGCGTCCGAACCCAGAAGGGACGAACTGCGGCGCATTCCGGTCATTCCTTTCACCCCGGTGCCACGCAACATATTCAGAATCATAGTCTCAGCATTGTCGTTGGCATTGTGAGCGACAGCCAAAGCGGCAAATCCTCGCTCCCGACAGACCTCCGCGAACCAGGCGTAACGCAGCTCCCTCGCCGCCATCTCGATGCTTACACCATTCGAGGCGGCATATTCCTTGGTGTCAAAATCTTTCTTTATGAATATCACGCCGTGGCTTTCGGCCCATGCCCTGACAAGAGCCTCGTCCGAGTCACTCTCCTCTCCCCTCAGATGAAAATTGCAATGAGCCAACGCGAAACGCACCTTGGCGGTGGAATTGAGAAACAGCTCCGCCATACACATCGAGTCAACCCCGCCGCTGACAGCCAAAAGAACCGCCTCTCCATCAGGAAGCAGCCCTTTCAGGATTCTGTCAAAACGTTCCTGCATATTCAGGAATTTTATTTCTTGCTTGCGAACGTGTACGTGAAGCCGAACTGGAGAGCCTGCGCGAACTGCACCCTCCTGCCGGTGTTGCCGTCCTTGTCCGTGATGAGGACAGTATCGTCGTAGATGAGGTTGGTCGTGATGTTCAGCGAGAAGAACCTGCTGAGCTTCCACATCATGCGGGTGTCCCAGTTCACACGGATGTTCTTCGGATTCTTCAGATAGTTTGAGAACAGGAGCAGATGCGTCGAGCCCTCGAAATTGTCATTGACCTTGACCTTGGCATCGGCGGTCAGCTGGGCACCGAACTCGAAACGGGCTGGTTTATAATAGTTTCCAGTCTTATAGAGTCCTTTCTCGTCCTTTTCATCCTTGTACGTCTCCTTATCCTCATACTTCTTCTTCCTCTCCATACCATTGTTCTTCCTCAACTTCTCGTTCCCCACAATCGTGAAACCACCGGTGATAGGCGCCATGTTGACAGTCAGCCATTTGCTCGGCACCCAGTCAATACCAAGACCCAGATTGACAGTTCCCGGAGAAAGAATGCTGGACTTGAGCACACGGGCGTTTCTCCAATCCTTGCTGGATGGCTCCTTGTCCTCCTCCACGGCCGGAGTCGGGTAGTTGTAACCGTTGGCGAACTGGCTGAGGAACGTGAACTTGGCGGAGTAGTTCAAAGTCTTTGTTGCCTTGTAGCCCCAAGTGCTCTCGAACAGGATCCGGTCCTTGTTCTTCTGGATGATCGGCTTGTCGGCGGAATAAAGGAATCCGTAGTCCAGCTGGAGACGGTTGTTCCAGTACTTCTCACCTTTCTTCCACTTCGCGTTGCCATCAATGTAGGCGCTCAACGCATAGTTGTTGTAACCTCCCTTCGCCCAGTTCGTGAAACTACTCTGGACAAAGTTCAGGTTCGTCATCAACGACTTGTTCCAATAGTCCGGTTTCGGAGCCACGACCTTTGTCTCCTCTGTCTGTGTCAGAAGCTTTGCGGCGGCGGCCGCGGCTGACTGGGCGTTTCTCCATGTCGTGTCCGTCTGCGCCGGCGCAGCGAACGTAACGAGCGCAAGAGCCACGGACAGCATTGTTCGTTTAATCGCTTTCACGTTCATAGTCAGTTTATTATATTCCCAATTAATAAGAGATCGCGAACACGACCCTCTGCTTTGAAGGTTTGCCGGAGTAGATGTCCTTGCCCTCCTCCTCGCAGACAAAGCTGTCCACAGGGATGCAACGGATCGTGGCCTTTGTCTCGTCCTTGATCTTCTGCTCGGTCTCGGCCGTGCCGTCCCAATGACAGAGCAGGAACTTGCCTGTGCCGATCTTGGCCTTGAACTCCTCCCAGTCGTCGCACTTCTCAACGTGTGACGCGCGGAAGTCGAACGCCTTCTGGTAGATGGTCTTCTGGATGTCGTCCAGAAGGGCGGCGATTGACTTGTCAAGCCCCTCAAGGGCGACAGTCTGCTTCTCCAGGGTGTCTCTTCTGTGAACCTCTACAGTACCGTTCTCCAGGTCACGAGGTCCCATAGCCAGACGTACAGGGACTCCCTTGAGCTCCCACTCGGCGAACTTGAATCCAGGACGCAGGGTGTCACGGTCATCAATCTTGACAGTATGTCCTTCGGCCTCAAGGGCTTTCTTCAACTGAGCCATCTTGTCCAAGATCTTCGTGTGATCCTCTTCGGTCTTGTAGATCGGAACCATAACGACCTGGATAGGGGCCAGAGCCGGCGGAAGGACAAGTCCGTTGTCATCGCCGTGAGCCATCACGAGGGCTCCCATAAGCCTCGTGGAAACGCCCCAGGATGTGGCCCACACGTACTGCTGCAGGCCTTCCTTGTCTGTATATTTCACATCGAACGACTTGGCGAAGTTCTGGCCGAGGAAATGAGATGTTCCGGCCTGGAGAGCCTTCCCGTCCTGCATCATCGCCTCGATGGTAAGGGTGTCGAGCGCGCCGGCGAATCTCTCGTTAGGACTCTTGTGTCCCACGATCACAGGCAGAGCCATAAACTCACGGGCGAACTTCGCGTACACCTGAACCATTCTCTGTGCCTCTTCCTGAGCCTCCTGAGATGTGGCATGGGCGGTATGACCCTCCTGCCACAGGAACTCTGCGGTCCTGAGGAACAGACGGGTACGCATCTCCCATCTTACGACATTGGCCCACTGGTTGCACATGATAGGGAGATCCCTCCATGATGTGATCCAGTTCTTATATGTGCTCCAGATGATGGTTTCGGAGGTAGGTCTTACGATAAGCTCTTCCTCAAGCTTCGCGGACGGATCCACGACAACGCCCTTTCCGTCAGGGTCGTTCATAAGCCTGTGATGGGTGACGACGGCGCACTCCTTGGCGAATCCCGCCACGTGCTCGGCCTCCTTGCTGAAGAAGGACTTAGGAATGAAGAGCGGGAAATAAGCGTTCACAGCGCCGGTTTCCTTGAACATAGTGTCAAGGGCGTGCTGCATCTTCTCCCAGATCGCGTAGCCATAAGGCTTTATCACCATACATCCCCTGACGGCGGACTGCTCCGCCAAGTCTGCCTTCACAACCAGATCATTGTACCACTGAGAATAGTTCTCAGACCTTTTTGTCACTTCCTTTGCCATATATTCTTTGCTGTTTTTGTCAATTATTCTTATTATTGTGCAATATTCCGAAAGGTATGGATTTTGTTCACTAGAGAACATTTGTGTGGCCGACACCTTTGGATACGGCCACGAAGTTACGAATTAATTGTCAAATATAGGAGATTCAGAAATGAAAACACGCACAATCCTCTTTATCTCGGCGCTTCTGGCACTGACTTCGTGCGGTTCAGCGGCGCGGTTTGCCAGTGATGCTTCCAGGCAGAAGTATCAGGATGGAATCTACTATACATCCAATGCCAAGGTCCATCAAGCCGAGGAGGCAGCCACCTCCGCAAATGACGAGGAGACCGACCTTCTTGTGGCAAAGACAAAGAACTCCCCGATCTTCATGAAGAGCGGAGAGAAGGTTGACACTCTGTTCATCCCTGAGAACAAAGCGGCGAGAATAGATTTCAACAACACTGACAACACCACATCCGTTTACCTCTACGACAACGGTTTCGACACCTGGGCCGCCTACCAACCTTGGTACGCGACATCCTGGTATTCCTGGAACCGTCCTTTCTACACCTCGATCTACTGGGGCGCGAATCCTTGGTACTATGGTGGCTGGTACTCACCGTGGCACTATGACCCTTGGTATTATGGATATTCCTGGGGGTGGGGCAATCCGTGGTATTACAGCGGATGGTACGACCCTTGGTACTGGGATCCTTGGTACTATAGCGGATGGTACGGTGGCTGGTATGGAGGCTGGTACGGCGGCTGGTACGATCCGTGGTATTACGGAGGCTGGGGCTACGGCCATCATCACCACCACGACCGTGACTTCTTCGGTCCTGGCAGCGGACGGGTTTACACTCCACGTCTTAGCACAACCGGCTCAAGCAGAAGAAGCGGAATCGGGTCCTCTTCAAGGAGCGCCGGAGTGAGAAGTTCCTCAATGACCAGATCAAGAAGCGGCATCGGATCAACAAGATCCTCAATGTCAGCGACTACCACAAGGTCTTCAAGCCTTGGCGGACGCACAAGCGGCACAAGGTCATCAATATCCTCGGTCAACAGGCCGGCATCCTCATCCGTAAGATCCTCATCAGCAAGATCATCCTCGGTAATGTCTTCGTCTGACAGGTCCTCATCCGTCAGGTCATCGGTCGGCGGCACTGTCAGATCCAGCGGATCATCCTCATTCGGGACCTCTACCGGCTCATCTTCAGTCAGGTCATCCTACGGCAGCAGCCGTTCGTCATCCTCTTCATCCTCGACGATGTACTCAAGACCGGCAAGCGGTAGCAGAAGCTCAAGCGGAACGACATCCAGCGTATTCTCTACAGGATCAAGCAGAAGTTCCTCAACAGGCAGCTATAGGTCTTCGGGATCTTCCTACAGGTCTTCGTCAAGCAATGATTATTCTTCCGGCTCGACGAGGAGCTCAAGCAGCTACTCCACAGGCAGGAGCTCAAGTTCATATTCTTCCGGCAGCTCAAGCCGTAGCAGCGGCTACTCAGGTGGCGGTTTCTCCGGCGGCGGATCATCCAGAAGTTCAGGTGGTTCGTACGGCGGAGGAGGCGGCTCCAGAAGCGGTGGCGGAAGAAGGTAACCATTAATAACAATTGAAATGAGAAAGGCAATATTCACTGCGCTTTTGTCATTGACCGCTGTAGCGGCCGGGGCGCAGACTATGTACGACGGGCTGACATTCAGCCTGAACAACTACTACGGAACGGCAAGGTCGATCGGTATGGGCAACGCGATGACGGCTGTCGGCGGCGACCTCGGGTCAATCGGTATCAATCCTGCGGGATCGGCAGTGGCGGGATACTCCCAGTTCACAATCACGCCGAATCTCACGCTCAGTTCGATGAACTCATCCTACAGCGCCTACCCTGTCGGAGGAGTTGACAACTTCTCCAATGAGAGACGCGAGAGTCTCACCAGATTCTCGATGCCGAACATCGGTGCGACATTCAACTGGAAAACCGGCAGCGGGAGCGGTCTGACCGCCATCACTTATGGATTTGTCGTCAACGGGACGAACAATTTCACCGGCAAGATGATGGCAGGCGGCAGGAACGACAAGACAAGTTACATCAGTTCCATGGCTGTGGCGGCCGAAGGTTATGACATGGATTTCCTTAACGGATATTCCATCAACAGCAACAACGAGAGAGTAGACAGAGGTTGGGACTACCCCTACTACTACCCTGATGATTACACCAATGACCCTAAAAAAGGCTCATACGCGCCATGGAATGTGATCGCGAACGTCCAGGCAGGAGCGCTTTCCAATTTCGGAGACTCTAACGATCCGGCCTATTACTGGCGCTACATAGGTGCGACAGAAATCTATGAGCAGACTGGAGAGAAGGATGCCGACGGCAACTACATCTACAACATTTCCCTTCCTGGAGCGTTGAGCCAGGCATACGGCAGGAACGTAACAGGAAGCAAATACGACGCGTTGCTCAATGTCGGGTTCAATTTTGGAGAGACGTTCTTCCTCGGAGCGAATCTCGGAATAACCTCCCTCAACTACAACTATGATGAATATTTCAAGGAAGCCGCGGAGAATCCGTCGGCATTCGAGATGGACTTCGGAGAGAAAGGCAAGACCTACTTCAGCGACTATCGCACCCGTTACTCCTACACGGCGGACGGAAGCGGAGTTTACGGCAAGTTCGGATTTCTTTGGAGACCTGTGGACGGGATACGCATAGGTGGAGCCGTTCAGACACCGACAATCATGGAAATCAACGAACGTTGGAGACAAGACGTCAATGTCAACTACACCAACGCCTCATTCAACGGGTCGGCCAAGACGCCTGAGGGGGACTATTCCTACAGACTACGCTCGCCTTACAGACTCAACGCTGGAGCGGCGTTCACCTTCGCGGGAATGGCTCTTCTAAGCGCGGACTACGAGATGACCGACTACAGCACGATGAAGTTCATAAGCAAGAACGGCGGATGGAATGACGACAGTTTCAGAAATCTGAATGACGAGATACGTGACTGCATGGGAGTGTCGCACATGGTCAGGATCGGTACGGAATTTAAGCCGGTACCAGAATTTGCGGTGCGCGCCGGCTACAATTTCACCACCACTCCTGAATATGTATATAACGGAAATGAGAAGACGAAGTTGAACGACAGAACCAACGCTTTCTCCGTAGGCCTTGGATATTCATCAAACGGATCGTTCTTCGCGGACATCGCGGCAAGGCTGACTATGCTGTCGGATGAATATATCTCACCTTACGCCGACTGCCTTAAAGATCTGGCTTCTCCGATGATCCTCAACAAGAGGGACCTCTACAGCATCACGGCGACCTTCGGGTGGAGATTCTAAAGGTTTTTCAGATAGGAGATTGAATCCGGACCTTCGTTGAAAAGGAGGTCCATGATGGAAAGATTCGGAACGAAACCGTACTTTTGGGCAAAGACCTGGAAGTACGGTTTTTCCAGATTCAGGTCTTTCAATATCTTGTCTGGACGTTTCGGGTGGATGAGTTCCCGGTAATCCATTCCGTAGCGGCCGGAATCCAACGGAATCTCACGGGAACGGACGGGGACATATTCATCGGTCATCCTCAGGTCCACCGAGACGCCGGTCTTCCGGAGGAAGAACCTGGTCAGTTGTAAATCAAGGTCGAACAACGTCTCTGGTTGTGAATCCAGGATTCCGAACAGTTCGTCCTTGTAATATTCAAAATAAGCGGAGGACTCGTAGGCGGACGCAATCGCCCGTTCGGTACGGATCAGCCAAGGAGTCGAGTAATCCACCTTGATCTCCGTTATCGGCAGCTCATGGGTTCCGCTTTCGTGAATG
>OHSB01000272.1_pt1 | contig 14111 bp, 8 predicted proteins | sample 1578591 | NCBI WGS metagenome assembly OHSB01 (sample SAMEA3879508, study PRJEB24766) | human gut metagenome | biome: human-associated habitat; feature: feces | place: USA | collected 1985/1987 | reverse complement strand
CACAACAACGCGTAACCAAATTCGGAACCGGCTGCAAAATTCGAGGCCCAGTTTCCCGGATCAATAAAACCCACAGTAACCAGTAATCCGGGACCAATATATTTAAAGAAATCAAGACCACCCAGATAACGCTTGTGGTCCGTACGTTTTAATTCATCTATAATGCGAGACATGTTTTACTTTTTTTGTTTGCACAAACTTACTAATAAAAAACAAAAATCCATTTGCTTTGTTCAAACTTATAGTTTACTTTCGCTTCAAAATACCGATTTATAATGAAAAGAGAAACAGTTATAATAGCGGCCCTAGGCATCCTTACTTTGGCAGGATGTAATAATAACCACCGTTCACAAGTCCGTAAATTCAAACAGACAGCCGAAAAGACCAACCGGTCCTGCCCCACACGCATGAACGAAACGATTACACTGGACAGCACCTGTTATAATGAGAAAGATAATAGTGTGAGCTATTTCTACAGTGTTACAGGAGAACTGGACAACGCCACTTATATGAACACCCATTATGCCGCCTTTAAACAAGCCCTGCAGGATGCAGTAGACAACTCGGTGGAAATGGAGGAATACCGGAAATTCGGTACTTCCATCCGCTATATCTATTATTCGGGATCAAGTAAAAGGCAACTGGCTGCATTCTCCTTCAATTCCCCCAAATAGATTCCGTTTCAGCCCATCCGGATGCATGATACCACGCTATGGAAGACTTGAAATAATTGTTCCAAAGCAAATATTTGGGAGTGGTGAATGAATTGGGGATATACATACCCATTCCACTGTAGTTATCCCCATCTATTCTGTACAAGGATGAGGTGGGATCATGAGTATAACCTGTATAAACGACCGTCTTCTTTAATTGTTGCGTAAAATCGTCCGGAGCCATTCCTCCACACAATTTTCCAATAAACTGTAACATATCATAGGCATATCCTTTGAAGTTGCTGCTGCCTTTGCCATATTGCTGCAAATCAGCTGTATCCACGTTCTTCAGGCTATCCTGATTGGACAAAATCACACTTCTGACCGCTTCCGCCAAGCCTTCCATCTGATTGCAATCCACTGCCGAAATGGTTCCCCAACCATTATAGTTATAATAATCTATATAATCTTTACAGATTGGCCCCAAATAATCCTTGATCGCATTTTCATACAAATAAGGCTGCCGGTATATCAAGTACAGAAGCGATACAGTATCTGGCAGCATCCTTCAGCTCATAATACACCTCGGCACACCCCATCATACACGCATCAAACAAGACAAAATCAAACTTTTGAGGATTTACCGTACGCAACACTTCCGCCAATTCCGGTATCAACGCTGTGTCACTGGAATACCGCCCGCCATCTTGTCCTATAGAACGGGTGCCGGTAATAGTGGGCAACCATCCCGAACCGTGAGATCCAAAGATTATTCCATAACTTTCCGACGGGTAAGCACTCATCATATCACCTATCACTGTCTGCATGACGGTTTTCTCCGTAGATGTCTGAGGAGGATATTTTTTTCTGATGTTACCAATACCAATCAAATCATAGATAGATGTATTCTTATCAGCCATCATTGCATCTATCGTTCCTTTAGACAGGCTGTTGATACCCCCCTGACCATTGGTTACATATTCAACGATACAAGGCTCCGGCCAACTGATATCCGAAGCCTCACCATCCCAATATACCAATAAAGCAGCCGAATCCTTCATAGCCTGAAGTCCTTGCATCATCGTCTGAATATTATTACGCAAACTGGAATTCAAACTGTTATCCGCCCAAAAGAATGCCAGAACCGTTCTTCCGGCATGTTGCTGAGGAATCACGATTGTTTCCTTCTCACAAGAGAAGAAAAAGCAGGCTGCCAAGAATAGAAATAGAATCTTTTTCATAAGAAAAGGATTACTCTTCCGGTTTCTTGAACTTGAATGCATTGGGGTTCACTTCGCGAATCAGCAAGGTCTTTCCTTTTTGATACTTGGTCTTCATCTTGTTGATGGTCTTCTGCAGTTTCTTTCTGCTGTTCGAGAAATAAACAAAGCAAGTACGGTTCGTCAGCCCTTCCTCGTTTTCCAGATAATTTTTCAGCTGATAACTGTATTGTGAGCGTTCCGGCAACATCTTATTCTTATCCAGCCTCACACTGTCCAGCAACTGGATTTCCGTGAAATAAACCAATGAATCTGTAAACGATGCGGATACGCCTACTATATAAACAGATTTACTTCCTTTCAATGAGAATGCCGAGCATACCGTCAGTACCAATAATAAAGAGCACAGAATCTTTATGGATTTCATAATTCTAATTTTATAATTTTATTAGAGGACAAAAGTAGTTATTTACGGACAAATACGAAAAAGTAATAGATTAATTAACTATAATAATTTGCTGATGTGCCCATTACCATGCGGCACATAGCGCAACCGATAGGCATTATTGGTATATTATGAACAAAAGCACAAGACGGAAACAACCTTCCATCTTGTGCTTTGTTTTCTTTTCGGAAACCGAATCTTTCTTACCCTAAATAAGACTTAAGCAGCTTGCTACGCGAATTTTGTCTCAATCTTCTAATGGCTTTCTCTTTAATCTGGCGTACGCGCTCACGAGTGAGGCCGAATTTATCGCCGATTTCTTCCAACGTCATTTCCTGCGTATTAATACCGAAAAACATCTGGATAATATCCTTCTCCCTTTCGGTCAGCGTAGAGAGTGCTCTATCAATTTCCCTCGCAAGTGACTCATTAACCAAGGAACGGTCTGCCATAGGCGAGTCGTCGTTCACAAGCACATCCAGCAAGCTGTTGTCTTCTCCTTCCACAAAAGGAGCGTCTACAGAAATGTGGCGTCCTGAAACCTTCAACGTGTCCGAGATTTTGTCTACAGGTATTTCCAGTTCATCGGCCAGTTCTTCCGGAGAAGGACGACGTTCGTTTTCCTGTTCGAATTTAGAGAAGGCTTTGCTGATCTTGTTCAACGAGCCTACCTGATTCAACGGCAAACGGACAATACGTGACTGTTCTGCCAATGCCTGGAGAATAGACTGACGAATCCACCATACGGCGTAACTGATAAACTTGAAGCCTCGGGTTTCATCGAACTTTTCGGCTGCTTTAATCAATCCCAGGTTGCCTTCATTAATCAAGTCAGGAAGACTTAACCCCTGATTTTGATACTGCTTGGCTACAGACACGACGAAACGCAAGTTGGCACGTGTCAGTTTTTCCAATGCTACCCGGTCGCCTTTACGGATACGCTGAGCGAGCTCTACCTCTTCCTCTACAGTAATCAGGTCTTCACGGCCTATTTCCTGTAAATACTTATCCAGAGATGCGCTCTCTCGGTTAGTGATACTTTTGGTAATCTTTAATTGTCTCATTCTCTATAAAACAAATTTGGGATGCAAATTTACAACATTAAATGGAATACATCCATTTTTGTTTGAAAAATATTAGCTAATAAATCAAAAAAGACTATCTTTGTCCTTCTTTTCCTAAATATTTTGCGAAAATAAGGTTATCAGTCCTGTTTGACTATAAAATCAGGATGCACGGAAGTAACCCTTACCGTGCATCCTCTAAACTTCACCTATTGAAACTTTCTACCTTAAAAATCTTCTTATTCCTGTGTCAAATCCACTGCATAGTTCGCACGTTTACCTGATGGGAACATACCACTCAGGAACAATACCTGATCCGGTGACTGGGTAGCAGCTTTCAGCACATCTTCCAAATCATTTACTGATTTGACAGGTTGTCCGTTTGCCTTCAGGATGATGAAGCCTTTACGGATACCGGCAGCCTTCATCTTACCGTCTGTCACACCTGTGACTTCCACACCATATCCCAAATTCAATTGTCTCTTCAATTCCTGAGGAACTTCACGGAATGCTGCGCCCAAGATATCCATGCCCGCACTCTTCACCACTTTCGTTGTTCCCTGTGCATTCTTCAAGATCATCTCGATATCCTTTTCTTTCTTGTCACGCAACACCTTGACGGTTACTTTGTCACCCGGACGGTGTTTAGCCAACCCCTCCTGCAACTCTGCAAAGTTCTTCACACGTTTTCCGTCAATACCGATAATGACATCATCTACTTCCAAGTTGCCGGCCGCAGAACCTCCCTCAATTATCTCAGCAATCAACACACCGTCGGTGGCGCCCAGTTCCTTCACCTTCTTCTTGATTTCTTCCGGCATCATCTGCTGGTCATCATTAATCGGAGTACCCTTGATGCCCAATACCGCACGCTGAACGGTTCCATATTCTTTCAAGTCGGCTATAACTTTCGTCATGATACTGGTTGGAATAGCAAACCCATAACCCGAATAAGCTCCTGTAGGTGAATAAAGTACGGAATTGATACCTACCAGTTCACCCCTTGCATTCACCAATGCACCACCACTGTTGCCTTGGTTGATCGCAGCATCTGTCTGGATGAAAGATTCCACACCATTATTATATACCCCTAAAGAACGGGCTTTGGCACTCACAATACCGGCTGTTACCGTAGAAGTCATATTAAAGGGATTACCCACAGCCAATACCCACTCACCTACTTTCAAAGCCTCCGAATTGCCCACGGGAATCGTAGGAAGCTCATCCGCTTCAATTTTAACCAACGCTAAATCCGTGCTGGGGTCTGTGCCGATTACACGTCCCTTGTATTCACGTCCGTCATTCAGTTTGACACTGATCACATCAGCATTATCGATTACATGGTTATTCGTTACAATATATCCATCTTTCGAGATGATCACTCCGGAACCGAATCCCACTCTTTCAGGAGTCTGCACCTGACGCTGCTGACCGCCGCCTCTGCCATTTCCAAAAATATCACCAAAGAAATCATAGAACGGATCACGAACGGTAACCGTCTGAGTCTTTGATTCTTGAGTTGACTTTATATGAACTACTGCATGCACTGAATTTTCCGCTGCCTGAGTCAAATCCACCGGTTGCATTTGAGTGGCGTCCAACGCGGCGAGTCTTGTATTCGGATTTTGTTGGAACACATCATTAAAAGCCACGCTTTTGTTTGGCTCGGGTTTCAACATAGAATAAGCCGTTACTCCTGCTACACCTGCGCTGACTGCTACAATTGCTGCTGCGCCTAGTACCATTTTAGTTGCTTGTTTCATAACTTAATATCTATTAATTTGTTAATTTCAAGTTTGGTTTAACATTTATGACGCTAATGTAATGACAAATATTGTACGGTTGTACCGTTTGTCAGAGTTTTTTTTCCTCTTTTAACACAGACAGATAAGCACTTAACAGGGGTTAACCGCAGAATCTGCCAAATTTGCATTCATTATCAATAGCTGACAGACAGCAAGATGACACAGGATGCAACTTGCCTCATAGATAGTTATGTCTTGCAGGAAATACTTGCCTCTCGCCGGAATGCATCCATATACACCCCCTATAAAAGAGCATGTCCGTGACCGGTCTTTCCAACTTTACTTTTTCAACTGGTTCAATACCCTTCCCGCACTATCCGAAAGAACGACAACAGCTCCTGCCAGAATAGCAATATCCTTAATGACCAGACGACCGGCGCCCGTCAGCAAAGGGAATCCCTGTTCGCCACTTCCCAAATCGGGGACCCACACCTCGGGCGTTGTCACAAGGAAAGACAAAGTGCCCAATGTCATGACAATAGCCAGTCCGGCCCCCACCAAACCGGTTTTCGGAGAGAAGATGCCTAAAAACGTCAAGATACCGATCCCCATAATCAAAATACCCAATCCATGAGAGAACCCATAAGTATTGTTCTCTTCATGCCACAGGTGCTTCGTTTCATCGAGTTCGCCTTCTTTCAGCTTATATTCTTTATATTCAGGAGCATCCTTAGTATAAAAGAAACTCATAAAGGGACTGTTCGCCACAAAAGGCACAATTCCTTCGGCTTCATAGTTCCAGAATTTCAGACCACCAATCCATACAAAAATTACAAGGATTGCCACACGGATAAGATTGATACCCAGTTTTTGGGCAGATGCTGCTATTGTTAAAAACGCAACAAACAGAGATTTTAATTTTGCCATCATTGCTTTCATTATTAAAAGATTTAACTTCCTGGTGCAAAGGTCGGTGGTTTTCCCCCTCCGGTAAATGGCAATTTCCCCATATAGGTTGGCAATTATTCCCGCTTCTCTCTTTTCCGGTATTCCGAAAGGCTCTCCTTGTTCATTTTCTTAAAGAAACGGCTGAACGTAGCCAAATCCTCAAATCCCAGAATCTCACTGATTTCTTTCGCACTCTTACCCGTATAAAGCAACAAGCGCTTGGCTTCCGCATCCACGCGTTCATGAATGACACGCAAAGGAGAAGAAAGTCCGTAAAGGGAAAAGAGATTAGAAATAGTCTTGGGAGAACGGCACAACATATCAGCATAATCCTGTACTTGCTTCTTCTCCTTAAAATGACTGTCAACCAGTACATAAAACTGACGAATCACATCAAACATGTTCTCACGTCCCGGGTCCACATCAAACTTTTCACGGGCTATGCGGGTACAAGTGATAATGAAACGTTTCAGAATAATACGCAACATTTCTTCCTGCAAGTTGTCTTGTATTCCACACTCCCCCCTGAAAATATCGACAATACTGTCAAGACGGGCCGACTGGGAAGGCGAAAGCTTCAAACGCATGACACGGGAAGAACCGTTAAACAAGAATCCGTTACAAGACACCTCGCTGTCATGCCCGTAAATACAATAAAAGTTACTATTGAATAAAAAAGTGAGGTATTCACCGTCCACTCCCCTTATCTGCACATGATGCAAAGGAGTAAGCGAAATCATTTCCTCTTTTTCCAGATGCATCACCACATGATCCACTTCCACATCCAACGTTCCATGCCGCACCCATATAAATTTATAAAGACTCCTGTCACGCTGCAAAAAGGAGTTTTCATGGAAACAGGAAGTCATTGCTATATTTCCATTCAATTTAGTACGTAAGTGATATTCCATAACTACTTCTGATTAAGTGATGTTCCCCTACTTTTTCAAAAATAAGATGACGGGATAAATATAAGACTATTCCTTTATATAAAAAAGAAATAGAACAAAAGAATGACTTCCCCTCCCACTCCCTTTATCAGCATTCGCGCCCCACTGCCATATCGGCCGGCAGGAATTCCCATCCAATCATCTCCCATTTGCCTATACGAAAACTTTCCATCCCGTCCTGTCTCTTTTAATATTTGTTAAACATTTCCATTTCTTCGTCCACTCATTAATTTAATAGTACATTTGTTGCATCACAAGCATCGTAGCTATATAATAAAAGAAGAGTAGGACATCAATAATGAACAGAAATCTTAAAAGAACGTGTGTAGCCCATATACAACGGTTACTGATATGTACCTGTATATTCACCTTCTTTGCAACCATCGGCAAAGCCTCCCATGTACAGGAAAACACCGAGGCGGGGAACTATATTCTGATTCTGAACAGCTACAACGAATCCTCCCCCTGGAGCAACAGCATCACCACCCCCATCGTTCACAAAATAGCCGGAATAGAGAACATGGACGCTTACATAGAGCATCTGAATCTTTTTATGGTAGGCGATTCCACTAAAATCGAGAGATTCTCAGAAATTCTTTCTTCGAAATACGGCTCCACCCCTCCCCGCCTGCTGGTATTCATCGGGAGCATGAGCCTGATTTTCAGAGAAGAGATTCAATCTTTATGGGGTAAAGTACCTGCCATTGTATGCGGAGCCGACCCCTATGTGTACCATGAGAAATTCTACAGGCAGAGAGATACAGTCACCCCCGAAGAAAAGACACACATGAGCGAATTGGCAGAAGAGTTCAATTTCACCTACATGCACACCCCCATCTATCTGGAAGAAAACGTGCAACTGATGTGCAGGATGATTCCCGGTATGAAGAAACTGATTTTCCTGGGAGACGGCATCTACCCCAATCCGGAATATGACAAGCAACTGCGAGAGCTGATTAAAGACAAATACCCGCAAATGGATTACGAATACATCTCCTCGCGTACCAACAGTCTGCATCAGCTATATAACGCCGTGCGTAAAACAGACAAGACCACAGGCATTCTGGTATCCACCTGGTTCACCGAATCGTTCACTTCAAGCAATTTTCTGATTAATGCCTACAGAAGTATCGCCAGCATCTCCGCCCCTTTGTTCACCATCCGCTATGCAGGTATGGATGACGGCGGCATGGTAGGAGGATACATGTATAATGACCAAATCTTTACCAGGCAATTACTGAAAACGATAGACGAGATACTACATGGGAAGAAAGCCAGCGACATACCTTTTTATGAACCCAACGAAGCACACCCCGCATTCAACTACACAAGACTGGTAAATAAAGGACTCGATCCCGACCTATGCCCTGGTGACACCGTTTTCTATGACAAACCGGCCAACTTTCTAAACAAATATAAATGGATCATCCTAAGTGTACTCATTGCTTTTATACTGATGGCCGTGGCACAACAAAAACGCATCCAAATGCTGAAAGCGCTGAGACGCGCCCAGCAAAATGAAATAGACACGAACACACAATATACCAATCTGATAGACAATATGCCTATCCTTTACATGAAAGAACAGGTAATATGGGATAAAGAAGGGAATATCGCAGACAGCATTTATATGGATGTCAACCGCTATTTCGAACGATGTTTCTTGCCCAAATCCGAGGTGATAGGGAAAAGAGCCTCTGAAATTTTCCCGGAGTCCTTGCCGGAGTTCACCCATTTCATGGAACTCACCTTAAAAGAAAAGAAATCGATCACCTTCCCATATTATTTTAAGACCGTCAACATCTTCTATGATGTTGTCCTGAATTGCTCTACCGAACCGGACACAGTGGATGTGTTCTGCATGGACAGCACCGAACTGCACAATGCGCAGCAAATGCTGAGCGCCACGAACCATAAACTTTCCATGGCACTGGAAGTAGCCAACATCGTACCTTGGAAATGGAATTTGAAAGACCATACCATTTTATGCGACCTCAACCGCCCCATTGTCATGGCGGCCATGCCGGGAAGCATCAGCGAAGATCAGTTGAGCGTTTCGGACGAGCAATACTTCGCTAAAATCATTAAAGAAGACCGCCCGCGCGTGATACAGGCCTACCGTGACCTGGCAGACGGGAAAATAGAGAAAGTAAAAGAGGAATACCGCGTGCTGGCCAATGACGGAACACAATGGAAAATAGACTGGATAGAGGCGCAGGCAGCAGTGGAAAGCAAAGACGAAAACGGAATGCCGCTCACTTTGGTAGGATCTTCCCTAGTCATAACTGAACGGAAGAAAATGGAAGACGAACTGCTTTCAGCCAAGGACCGCGCGGAAGAATCCAACCGGCTGAAGTCCGCTTTTCTTGCCAATATGAGCCACGAAATACGCACTCCGCTAAATGCTATCATCGGTTTCTCAAACATCCTTGCTGCTGCAGAAGAGGAACAGGAAAAGCAGGAATATATCAATATCATTGAAAGTAACAACACGTTGCTGCTGCAATTAATCAGCGACATACTGGACTTATCGAAAATAGAGGCCGGTACATTAGAGTTCAGCTATTGCAACATAGAACTGAATGACATTATTTCCGAGATAGAAAGTGTCACCCGTTATCGGACAGAGAGCAACGGCATTCAACTGATTGTACAGAAAGGACTTCCCTCCTGCCTCATAAGAACGGAAAAGAACCGTCTGATGCAGGTACTGAACAATTTACTGAACAACGCCAGCAAATTTACCTCACAAGGAAGCATCACCTTCGGCTACAAACTATGCGACAAAGAACTTTATTTCTATGTTAAAGATACCGGTTGCGGCATTCCAGCCGACAAAGTGAACTCCATATTCGGACGTTTCGTCAAACTGAACTCTTTTGTACAGGGTACAGGACTGGGGCTATCCATTTGCCAGACAATTGTAGAGCACATGGGAGGACGCATCGGTGTTGAGTCCGAGGAAGGAAAAGGATCCACTTTCTGGTTCACCATTCCATACCAGCCTGCCGCTGCAGAGAACAAGAAAGAGGAAGAGCATCAACTCATTTCCGTGCAAAAAGACAAGCTGACCATTCTGATCGCCGAAGACAATGAGAGCAATTACCGGCTGTTCCAATCTATCTTGAAACGAGAATATAACCTGGTACATGCCTGGGATGGAAAAGAGGCGGTCAATTTGTATAAGCTCCATACCCCTCAGATAATTCTGATGGATATCAATATGCCGGTGATGGATGGCTATGAGGCCACCCGGGAAATACGAAAACTATCCTTGGATGTGCCTATCATTGCTGTTACCGCTTTCGCCTATGCCAGTGATGAACAACGGGCCATGGAAAACGGCTTCGACGGCTATATGGCCAAGCCCATCAGCGCCCCGCAACTGAGACAACAGATTGCTGCCATATTACAGAAACGCATTATCTTGTTATAATCTCCGTTTTTTCCATTATACTCAGCCGAAATCCGACGTAGAGACCGATCTGACTCCGCAACTATAAACAAGAAAACGACCGAAAGCGCCACAAGGATGGGAAACTAAAGCTGATTATAACGTAAATGCGAAGTTAATTCATCACTTCAGCTCCATTAAGTCTTTTTTTCAGTACCATTAAAGCATTTCTTACGGTTACCTTTTACAGACTACGACAGTAGTCCGTATGTTTCACTACGGCAGACCGTACAGTCCACTGTAGCAGACTGTACGGTCCACTGCCGAAGACTATAGTAACAGTCCGCACAAAAAGACTTAACAGTCTGCATGACAAGACCTGATATACCCGACAAAAAGTATTAATCCCCCATATCTAAAAAAAGTTCCCCCTTGCTCACCTTCACAGGCTATGCAAGAGGGAGATTCTACACTAACTCTTAACCTAATAAATAAACGACAAAATCATTCTTTATATCTCAAGGCTCCGGCAGGCAGTTTCTCACCTTTCTCACCAAAGCTCTTCAATGCGTTTTCCGGCTCAATGGTTACTTTACTTTCATCCAGCATGTTCCGGTCAAGGCCGAACACGTCTATAAAGAAATCATAAACCGCATTGCGCTTGTTCGGACCGAAATCATGGCGTTCTTGCGGCAAATGTACATTGCTCACCTTGTCCGTCGCACCGTAAAAACCGTAGATGCGTTGCAAGTAAGGATATTCCAAACGGGGAACCGTGGCTGTCCAGTCTCCTCCGTCGGAAACCACCAGCATGGGACGCGGGGCAAACAGGGCGGCCAGCTCCGCATTGCAAGTTCCTCCACCTGCCAACTGGATGGGCTTGCCACTTTCACACGGGCAGCCGCCATCAAAATGAGAAGCCAGACTGACCACAGGGGCGGCAGCTGTAAAACGGTCGTCCAGGACGGTAAGCAACACCGTCTGCGTTCCTCCGCCGGAACCACCATTCACGCCGATGCGTGCAGGGTCTATATCTTTACGGTTTGCCAGCATATCATCCAGTATAAGCAATCCGTTCATGGCCTGAATGGTGTGCGCGTCATCGGTATGGTGCGCTTCCGCACCTACCTGCAAGGCGGATTCACCCCAACCATACAGATCATAATCCACACAGACAGCCCCCATACGTGCCAGAGTCGCCATGCGCTGCTGCTGGTCTTTGCGGTAGCGTCCCTGTCCAAAATGACCATTGGGGCAGATAATCAGTGCATGTTTGCCTTTTGATTGAGGTGTGTAGATAGAACCGCAAACATATAATCCGGGAAGTGTTTCAAGCGCGAAATTCTGCACGGTATAGCCATCAAATTTGCGTATTTTAGAAAGAACAGGCTTTGCATCCTTCACTGTTTTCCTCAGCATATCATCCAGTCCCAGACGTTGGCGCACCTCTTTGCGGAGAATCTCCCTGCGCTGTTCCCATTGACTTTTATCACTATATAAACCACTAAGGTATGCCAGCATTTTTTCTCCGTCGGCATCCGTGCGGCGGGCGTATTCGTAAGGTTTCAACTTATATACCTTGTCACTTTGCTTTACGAATTTATAATCGAAGGGGGAAAGCACATTGGTCAGCGTTTCCTCCAATGAATAAGGCCGGATACGGAAATCGGCATACGGAAGCACAAGCCCCACCGTATCCACGTCATATTTCAAGCGAACCTGGAAACGGGTGGCAACGTCATTCAGCACATCGGATAACGGACGTGCGAACCGGGTTTCATAAGTTTGTGCAGATGCAGCGGAAAAAGAGAGTACCGCCATGCACCATAATAGTTGTTTCTTCATCGGGAAGTCTATTTTATTTCTTTACCATCCACATACACATCATCCAGCACCAAGTCCTTGCAGTCTTCAAAAACACAGCGTTGCTTGGCATTCTGAATATACACATCACGCATCACAATACCGGTAATAGGCGCTTCGGGAAGGCCTACCACCATAATGGGGGTATTCACATCACGGACCGTCACACCCGACACATAGATATTACGAAATTCCGGAGTACGGTCACTCTTCGGTTCGGCAGGCATCTTGCTATATTTCAGATTGAGGACGATAGCCTCTTTCTTGATGTTACTCATCACAATATTGCTTACACGGATATCTTCTACAATGCCTCCGCGGCCACGGGTGGATTTCAGACGAATCCCCCGGTCGGTTCCGTCAAAGATACAATTGCTGATGGTTACTTTCTTCACTCCTCCGCTCATCTCGCTGCCGATAACCACACCACCGTGTCCGCTCAACATGGTGCAATTGGTAATCGTGATATTCTCGCAAGGAACGCCCAGTTTACGTGCTTGCAGGTCACGTCCGGATTTGATGGTGATGCAGTCGTCGCCTACCGAAATGTGGCAGTCGCTGATGTGTACGTTCTTACAAGACTCAGGGTTGATGCCGTCCGTATTGGGGGAAGGCACATTGTGGATGGTAATGCCCTTAATGGTCACATTATCGCAAAACTCAGGATTTACGGTCCAAAAGGGAGAGTTGATAATCTTCACGCCCTCTACCCGTACATTCTTGCAACGGATGGGATGTATGAAAGGGGGACGGAAGAAACGACGGTCCAATGTGCCGTGCCAGTCTTCGTTGGTTTCGGCGTAAAGGGCTTTCAGGTCGTTTTCCTTCTCGAACATGGGCTGGTACTTGTTGATGTTTCTCTTGCCGTTGTCCCGGAGATCTACAAGGACGCGGAAAAATTCCGTCCACCATGCTTTGCCCTGTCCGTCCAGTGTCCCTTCACCCTTGATGGTGATGTTCTCTGCATCCACGGCATAAATCAGCGGTTGGAAACTTTTCATCATGATTCCCTCATGACGCACTTCCACATAAGGGAGGAAATCGTCAAAGTTCTCCGAGAATTTCAAGGTGGCTCCTGCTTCCAGTTCCAGAGTGATGTTACTTTTCATGTGGATGGAACCGGTGAGATAAGTTCCTGCGGGAAAAAAGAGGGTTCCTCCACCATGGGCGTTCAGGCGGTCGATGGTGGAATTAATCAATGCTGTGTTCAGCTTCCTGCCTTGCACATCGGCACCTGCCTGCTGCATATCCACACGCTCCGCATGCAGAAAAGACAGACAGCAAACACATAGTAACAGACTTAAAAAGGTACGTTTATTCATATCGTTCATTAGTTGATTTTAGTTTTACCAAACACCCCAGGGGGCTTTTCCTATGAAAGCTGCGTTTATTTCTTAAAAGAATAAGTTCCGCTTTCCACTATCTTCGGCTCTTTCTCATCGGGAAGGAATACGCGTGCCGTACACCCTACAGGTATCGTTACTTTCAATGTAAAGACTCCATCCTCGCGGGTCCAGTCTACCGCTACTTTTCCGTACAAGGTTTGGGTAGAGGCACGGACATATGTCAAATCGCCTACCGGACGGGGACGTATTTCTATTTCCTTCATTCCCGGTTTTCCCTCAACGGTGCGGATACCCGCCAACGAGTTGAAGAACCATTCATCAATCTGCCCCATCATAAAATGATTCCACGAAGAACCTTGCCGCGGGTCCCATTGCTCGGTCAGCGTGGTAGCTCCGAATTTCAGCTGGAAACCATAGCCGGGTGCTTCTTCATGGTTGTGCATGGTGTACATCAGTTCATTCAACCCGTTACGCGCCAAAGTC
>OHSB01000266.1_pt1 | contig 14230 bp, 10 predicted proteins | sample 1578591 | NCBI WGS metagenome assembly OHSB01 (sample SAMEA3879508, study PRJEB24766) | human gut metagenome | biome: human-associated habitat; feature: feces | place: USA | collected 1985/1987 | reverse complement strand
TTTCCGGATTGGCAGGACGCAGACGTGCCACGACCGGACGGATGATACTGCTGCACATCTGGTCGGCAAAGGTTATGGTAAGCGCGATCGCAGCCACATAGCACAGGACTACCTTCCAATGGAAATTGATTAGCAATATGTATAATATGGTAGCGTACATCGGTACCCATATAATTTTCCCCGTGAAAGCACTCATAAAATAGTCCCAAAAGGGGGAATGTATGCCGTTGAAGAACAGGAAGACATTGGTGTCCACTTCCGAAAGGAAATTGATAATTTCGGTATTTATCATCAGTCTTTATTGTTATATTTTTGAACGTTGCAAATATACAATAAAGAAGAAGATATTGTTCTATACCGCTTAATAAATAATCTGTATTTCTGTTATTCTAACGTTTGGCCAGGTCGTCATAGAGCTTTTGCAAGAAAGCTTTTCCCTTTTCCAAATTTGCTCCTTTCTCCGTTCCTTCGTCAAGTTGTACGGTGTTGGCATCCAAATTATATACCAATTGATTTTCGGGAGTCACCATACCGAAGTAGTTCGGGCGGGTGAAATATCCGAAATGAGGAGATGACGGATTCAGGATATCCTTGCTGAAAGTAAATTCATCGTGTGGCAGTCCCAGTTGTGAAAGCAGGGTGGCGGCAATGTCAATCTGCGAAGCATAAGTATCTATCACACGTGGTTCCTTTATCGCGCCTCCGATTAAAATAAGAGGGATTGTTTGTCCGTCCAGTGGATTCTCGATCGGATATGGATAGGCTCCTTGATGATCGGGAACGAGTACAAATACTGTATTTTTCCACTGTGGGAGTTCCTGGTATTGTTTGATGAAGTCGCCTACGCAACTGTCGGCATAAGCGAATGCATTGAGAACCTTGTCATCCAGCCGGTGAAACGGAACTTCAAAAGGTTCGTGGCTGCTTGAAGTCTGGACAAGTTTCAGGAACGGTTCCTGTTGCTTTTCCTCTTTCATGTCTTTCAGCAGACGCTGGAATAATACGTGGTCTTGTGCCCCCCACTTGCCGGTACGTTCGGACAAAGGGAAATCCTTGTCGCAAATAATCTTTCCGATACCGGAAGATACCAGGTAAGAGCGCATATTCGTAAAGTCCGCATCTCCGCCGTAATAATATTCAAGGTTGTATCCGGCGTTTTTCAAGCTGCGCGGGATCGAAGGAAGTTTGTCCGTCTTTTCGGGATATTTCATAATGCTGGTGCTCGGCTGTCCGGGATATCCGCTGATGATAGACGCCAGACCACGGTCGGTACGGAAGCTGTTGGCATAGAAGTTACTGAATAAGATACCTTCTTTGGCAAATTTATCCATATTGACAGCTACATTCGGCTGCCCACCGAAAGTTTCCATCAGGTGTGTGGAGAAACTTTCAAGAATGATAAAGACGATATTCGGGCGTTGGGTATTCAGGAGTTGCGGGATACTGTCGGCCGGTGTGGCGGGTTTGTCCACCATTTCCGCAAATAGCTTGTCGGCTGTGTTAGGGTCCATGAAACGATACTGCTTCTCGAAGTTATTCTGATGCGTGGCAGAGTACATGAAACTGAATGCCGGATTAATGGCGGCATGGTTCATCAGTTGGTCGGAACTGAAATATACTTTGCTTAAGTTCATGGTCGATACGGTGAAACCGCCGCGGATAGGGATGAAAAGCGCTGCCGTCAGTAATAATAATGCGAGAGAGACATTTTGCCGGCGATAAGGTATCTTCATGGGGTTCTTCTCGCGGATCAGTACGTAGTAGAAAATGCAGTATAAAATACCGGCGTAAATCAGCATGGCTACTATCCCCAGCAGTACGAACCAAAAGCTGACACTTGCCATGGCGTCCTTGGGAGAGGAGAAGAAATAGAAAATCGGAGTGGCGTCCAGGCGGAATCCCCAAAAGCCGTACAATCCCAGGTCGACGATAAAGATGCAAGCCATGATGAAAGCAATCAGTCCGAAGTAGACTTGGCGGATACGACGGAGCACGGATGAATCGGTCCAGGCGGAGGCGATGAGCAGCAGGCCCGGAATAGCGGTCAGATATCCCGCCAGTGATAAATCCAAGGGAAGTCCGTGCCACATGACCCGGAAATAGTCTCCGAGAGACGCGTTGATATATAATTCACGGTAATAAACCATGAAGATAGGTTTCTGAAGTGCAAATAAGAGGACAAACAAAAAATAAGTCGTGAGAAATTGTATGATTCTCTTTTTCATATCTGTAAACTTAAAAAGATTGAACGGATACAAAGTTACTATACTTTTCCTTATCTTTCTCATGATGTGATATAAAACATACCTTTTTTTCTCTATCTTTGTCGTACAAGTGACATAAAATGTAATAAAATGGCAAAGATAGTAAAGAAACTAACCGATCTGGTAGGTAATACTCCTCTAATGGAACTTTCCGGTTATTGCGGGAAATATGGTATGGAACAAAATATTATCGCCAAGCTGGAAGCATTCAATCCGGCAGGGAGTGTGAAGGACCGGGTGGCTCTTTCGATGATTGAAGACGCCGAAGCTCGCGGAGTTCTGAAACCCGGTGCGACGATTATCGAACCCACAAGTGGAAATACCGGTGTCGGGCTGGCAATGGTGTCTACTATAAAAGGTTATCATCTCATATTGACTATGCCCGAAACGATGAGCCTGGAACGGAGGAATCTGTTGAAGGCACTCGGTGCACAAATCGTATTGACGGACGGACTGGGAGGCATGGCAGCGTCTATCGCTAAAGCGGAGGAACTGCGTGACAGTATTCCCGGTTCGGTGATTTTACAGCAATTCGAGAATCCGGCCAATGCCGCCGTTCACGAACGGACGACAGGCGAGGAAATATGGAAAGATACGGACGGCGAAGTCGCGGCTTTTGTGGCGGGAGTTGGTACGGGAGGAACGGTTTGCGGTGTAGCCCGTGCATTGAAGAAACATAATCCGAAAATTCATATTGTAGCCGTGGAACCGGCAGCATCTCCGGTTCTGGAAGGAGGAGAGGCGGCTCCGCATCGTATTCAGGGGATTGGTGCCAATTTTATTCCGAAACTTTATGATGCGTCTGTGGTGGACGAAGTAATAAGCGTGCCCGATGATGAAGCGATTCGTGCGGGACGTGAATTGGCGGCAACCGAAGGTTTGCTCGCCGGGATTTCTTCGGGAGCGGCAGTATATGCGGCCCGTTTGTTGGCGGGACGTCCCGAATTCAAGAACAAAAAAATCGTAGCGTTGTTACCTGACACGGGAGAGCGTTATTTGTCAACAGAGTTGTTCGCATTTGATGCGTATCCGTTGGACTAAGTTATTCATTAAACCTGAACCGTATGGTAAGAATTATTATAGCGTTGCTGTTCTGTTTTCCGGTTGCGTTGAGTGCGCAAACCTATCAGCAGTTGTCCGAGAAAGCGATAGAGTGTATTGAGAAGGACAGTTTTCACCGGGCGGAAGAACTGTTGCTCCAGGCATTGAAACTGGAACCGAAGAATGCGAAAAATGCGTTGCTCTTTTCCAATCTGGGCTTGGTGCAGCGTCGTCTGGGCGAGTATGACAAGGCACTCGAATCCTATTCTTTTGCATTGAACTTCGCTCCGTTGGCAGTCCCGATTCTGCTCGACCGTGCCGCTATCTACATGGAAACGGGGCGGACGGACCGTGCTTATACTGACTATTGTCGAGTGCTTGATGAAGACAAGCAGAATAAAGAGGCTTTGCTGATGCGTGCCTATATCTACATCCTCCGTAGAGATTATCCTGCTGCACGGATTGATTATAACCGTTTGCTGGAACTTGACCCGCAGAGTTACAGCGGCCGCCTCGGACTGGCTACTCTGGAACAGAAAGAGGAGAAATTCCGTGAGTCGCTCGACATCCTGAATAAGATGATCGTAGAGACTCCGGAGGACGCTACGCTCTACGTTGCCCGCGCCGATGTGGAACGGGAAATGAAGCATGAAGACCTGGCACTGGTCGATTTGGAAGAAGCTATTCGCCTGAATGCTTCTTTGGCTGACGCATATTTGTTGCGCGGTAACATTTACCTGATGCAGAAAAAGAAAGCGCTGGCGAAAGCCGATTTTGAGAAAGCTATTTCTTTGGGCGTACCGCCTGCCGATCTGCACGAACAACTTCAGCAATGTAAGTAATGTGCAGTTTATGCCAAATGCCTTTTGAAAGTAAACGGATGAAAATAATGCCTTAAAAACTTGACTTTGGCTTTTGGATATAGTATCTTTGTATAAGTAATAATAAGATATCATTTGATTTTAATTGAGATAGAATAGGGGGGCGATTGCCTCCCTATTTTTGTATCTGCCCGTTTCTACTCTGCCGGATAGAGCCTCTGTTTCTCCTTATCAGAGCCTCTATTTTATAGAAACGGAGGCTCTGTTTACCGGAAATAGAGGCTCTGTTTAAACCGTTCACAAGGCACCTCATTACCTTTTACCCCTAGGCAGACCGTTGCTCGTCTTCCTTCTTATGCCTATACACCCCAGGGATGAGGGGGAGAACAGATGAGAGGAGCTGATTCCTTCACTGTCCTTTCGTTTCCTCCCCTTCCTTGTTAATAATATGTAAACTTGCTCTTGACAAGAAATGGATTTTTTTCAACGGATTGTCAGACGAACTGCCGAATCAGATTTACGAAGTCCTTTCCGTATTTTTTCTTTTTGTATTCACCGATACCACTGATCGAACCGAATTCTTCAATGGTGGTGGGGCGGGAAATACAAAGCAAATGTAATACTTTGTCTGACAGAACAATGTAAGCGGGAAGTGCTTCCTGGTCGGCAAGCTGCTTTCTTAATCCGCGCAACGCTTCAAACAGATCTTCGCTCTCTGTCCCCGGCAAACCGAGTGGTAGTTCTTTTGTAACCACTATTTTTTTCTTTTTCCCTTTGCTTGTTGAAACTTCTTCACGATGAATGACGACGAGCATGGCTTTTGTTCTTCCGAATAAAATATCGCTTCCGCTTGGCGTAATTTTGAGATGATTGTTCTCATTATACGCAATTTCGAAATAACCGAGTTGCAGCATTTGAAGCAGGTAATCCTGCCAGTCGCGTGGTGGAATCTCCCGTCCGGCACCGAAAGTCTTTAGTTCCTGATACCCTTTTCCGGTCACTTCCGCCGAATAACTTCCACGAAGAATGTCAATCAATACGCCTGTACCGATCTGCTGTTCAGTGCGTGCAATGGCGCTCAATGCCTTTTGTACAATGACAGTCCCGTCGAACCGTTGCGGAGGGTTCTTGCAGACGTCACAATTACCGCAGTCCTCCGTCGCCGTTTCACCGAAATAGCTCAATAAGATTCTTCTCCGGCAGATATCTGCTTCTGCGTACTGTTGCATCCGTTGGAGCTTTTCCAGGTTAATGCTTTGCTGGTTGCTTTCCGTGGCAAACTTGGTCAGTAGGATCAGGTCGCCCAGCGAATAGAACAGAACCGTGTCGCTCGGCAACCCATCACGTCCGGCACGCCCGATCTCCTGATAAAAACTTTCGATACTTTTGGGCAGATTATAATGAATGACCCAACGCACATTTGATTTGTCGATTCCCATACCAAAAGCAATCGTGGCGCATACCACCTGAATGCGGTCGTTGATAAAATCATCCTGTGTCTCGTCCCGTTTCTGTGCGGACAATCCGGCATGATAGACTCCGCACCGGATTCCCTGCTTTTGCAACATCTGCGCCACGGTCTCCGTTTTGCTCCGGCTCATGCAGTAAATAATCCCGCTTTCTCCGCTGTGTCGGTTGATAAACTCCAGAATCGCCTTGTTCTTTTCTTTTGCCTGAAAGCCTCGTTTGACAGTCAGGCTGATGTTCGGCCGGTCGAAAGAAGAAATAAAGGTACGGGGGTGAACCAGATGCAGTTGGCGGACAATGTCTTCGCGGGTGATTTTATCCGCAGTAGCGGTTAATGCAACGATCGGTACTTGCGGGAATTGTTGGTGGAGCATTCCCATTTGCGTATATTCCGGACGGAAGTCGTGTCCCCATTGGGAAATGCAATGAGCCTCGTCAATAGCGAACAGTGAGATATGCATATCCCGCAGGAGATAGTCTTTTTCTGCCAGCAACTTTTCCGGTGATATATAAAGCAGTTTCAGGCGGCCTTCGATACAGGCGCGGCGCAGGTTGGCGTTTTCCGTTTCATCGTTGCTGCTGTTCAGCGCTCCGGCGGCAATGCCGTTGGCCTGCAATGCTTCCACCTGGTCCTTCATCAGTGAAATGAGTGGAGAAACCACAACAGCCGTGCCTTCGCAAAGCAGTGCCGGCAGTTGGTAACAGATGGACTTTCCTCCGCCGGTGGGCATTAATACCAGTGCATCCTGCCTGCTCATAATATGACGGATAATTTCTTCTTGCAAGGGACGGAAACTATCGTAACCGAAATATGTTTTTAGAGTTTCTCTCATTGACGATTATTTAAATTTGCTGCAAAGGTACGTTTTTCTTTCACAACTTGCGTTATGTATAGATTTCAGTTTCTAAGATGAATTATATAAAGGTTAAAGTTTCTTATTAATCAAACCAAATCTCTCTTTTTCAAGGTTTTTGATTGTTTATTTAGAAAAAAAATGCACAAAATAATTGTGTGTTTAAAAAAAAAGTAAGACATTTGTAACATCTAAGGTTGCAAATGAGCAATTATTAACAAAAAGAACAAACCCTAACCAGTTAATTCAATGAGTGATTTAGAGAACAAAAAAACGGAGGAAACTCCTAAAAAACGTCCCTACAATTTGAGGGAAAAGAAAGAAAAGAAGGCTGCTTACAGGTCTTTAATCAGACCGGAATTGGCAGATGAGTTGTATGACAAGATATTGAATATCATTGTTGTACAGAAAAAGTACAAGGATCCTGACTATTCAGCAAAGGATTTGGCGAAAGAATTGAAAACGAATACTCGTTATCTTTCTGCAGTAGTTAACTCTCGCTTTGGCATGAACTATTCTTGTCTGTTAAATGAATACAGAGTAAAAGATGCTTTGCATTTATTGACGGATAAACGTTATGCCGACAAAAATGTGGAAGAAATTAGCGCTATGGTTGGCTTTGCAAATCGTCAATCTTTTTACGCTGCATTTTACAAAAACATAGGTGAGACTCCTAACGGTTATCGCAAAAGACATTTGGAAGATAAAAAGTAATTGCGCTTTCCGAAACTGACCAAAAGGAATTACCTCTGAATGAAAGATTTTGGAGATAATTCCTTTTCTCATTTTAATGAATCAATATCAGCATTATGAAAAAACATCTTATTTCAATGGCGGTGACCGCTGCGCTTTTATCATCGTGCGGAGGAGCCAAAACAACAACTGCTGAGGCAGATAAATTTGATTATACAGTGGAACAATTTGCAGACTTACAGATATTGCGTTATAAGGTTCCCGGATTTGAGGAACTGACGCTGAAACAAAAAGAACTGATTTACTACCTGACAGAGGCTGCTCTGGAAGGACGGGACATCTTATTCGATCAAAATGGAAAGTATAATTTGAGAATCCGCAGGATGCTCGAAGCAGTATATACGAACTATCAGGGAGATAAAACTACTCCCGACTTCAAGAATATGGAAGTTTACCTCAAAAGAGTATGGTTCTCCAATGGTATTCACCACCACTACGGTACAGAGAAATTTGTGCCCAACTTCTCTCAGGATTTTCTGAAACAGGCTGTGCTTGGCATTGATGCCCAATTGCTTCCGTTATCAGACGGACAGACTGCCGAACAACTTTGCGCTGAACTGTTCCCCGTGATTTTCGACCCGGCTATCATGCCGAAGCGGGTGAATCAGGCTGACGGTGAAGACCTTGTGCTGACCTCCGCCTGCAACTACTACGACGGAGTGACGCAGAAGGAAGCCGAAGACTTCTACAATGCAATGAAAGACCCGAAGGACGAGACTCCGGTGTCGTATGGCTTGAACAGTCGTCTGGTGAAAGAGAATGGAAAGTTGGAGGAAAAGGTATGGAAAGTAGGCGGACTTTATACGCAGGCGATTGAGAAGATTGTCTACTGGTTGAAGAAAGCGGAAACTGTTGCTGAGAATGAGGCGCAGAAAGCGGTTATCAGCAAGTTGATCCGGTTCTATGAAACGGGTAACTTGAAGGACTTTGACGAGTATGCAATTCTTTGGGTGAAGGACCTTGATTCGCGGATTGACTTTGTGAACGGGTTTACCGAAAGTTATGGCGACCCGCTGGGCATGAAAGCTAGTTGGGAATCGTTGGTTAATTTCAAGGATATCGAATCTACTCACCGCACGGAAATTATCAGCAGTAATGCCCAGTGGTTTGAAGACCATTCTCCGGTGGACAAAGCTTTCAAGAAAGATGAAGTGAAAGGTGTATCGGCTAAAGTAATCACTGCCGCTATACTTGCCGGTGATCTTTATCCGGCGACAGCGATTGGTATCAACCTTCCGAATGCTAACTGGATTCGTGCGCATCACGGATCTAAATCCGTGACTATCGGAAATATTACCGATGCTTATAACAAAGCTGCTCATGGCAATGGATTCAACGAAGAATTTGTATACAGCGACGCGGAAATAAAACTGATTGATACTTATGCCGATCTGACGGACGAGCTTCATACGGATTTGCACGAATGCCTTGGACACGGTTCCGGCAAATTGCTTCCGGGAGTGGACCCTGATGCTTTGAAGGCTTATGGTTCTACGATCGAAGAAGCCCGTGCCGATTTGTTCGGACTTTATTATGTAGCCGACCCGAAACTGGTGGAACTGAAACTCCTTTCTTCTCCCGATGCTTATAAGGCTCAATATTATACTTATTTAATGAACGGGTTAATGACACAGTTGGTACGCATCGAACCGGGAAATACTGTTGAGGAGGCCCATATGCGTAACCGTCAGTTGATTGCCCGTTGGGTGTTTGAGAAAGGTGCTGCCGATAAAGTGGTCGAAATGGTGAAGAAAGACGGAAAGACGTATGTCGTAATCAATGACTACCAGAAAGTGCGTGAACTTTTCGGCGAACTGCTGGCTGAAATCCAACGTATCAAGTCGACCGGTGACTTTGAGGGTGCGCGTGCATTGGTAGAAAATTATGCTGTGAAAGTAGACCCGGTTCTTCACGCTGAAGTATTGGAACGTTACAAGAAACTGAATCTGGCTCCTTACAAAGGTTTTGTGAATCCGAAATACGAACTGGTGACGGATGATAATGGAAATATTACGGATGTCACTGTGGATTATAGTGAAGGTTATGTAGAGCAAATGTTGCGTTACAGCAAGGATTACTCTCCATTGCCTTCGGTAAACAACTAATCGGAATATGGATATTAAAGAACAATTAAAAGATATCAAAACACAGCTCCGTCTCTCTATGAACGGGGCTGTGTCCCAAAGTATGCGTGAGAAAGGGCTGCTCTACAAACTCAATTTCGGTGTAGAACTGCCCCGTATCAAGATGATTGCCGAAGGCTATGAGAAGAATCATAACCTGGCGCAAGCCTTGTGGAAAGAAAATATTCGCGAGTGTAAGATCATGGCTGCCATGCTTCAACCGATTGATACCTTTTATCCGGAGATTGCGGACATCTGGGTAGAGGATATTCAAAATATCGAAATAGCCGAGTTGACTTGCATGAATCTTTTTCAGCATTTGCCGTATGCCCCTGCCAAATCTCTTCACTGGATTGCGGATGAACAGGAATATGTGCAAACCTGTGGTTTCCTGACTGCCGCCCGTCTCCTGATGAAGAAAGGCGATATGACGGAACGGGCCTCAGGCGAATTGCTCGACCAGGCAATCTGTGCAGTTCATTCCGAGAGTTATCACGTGCGTAATGCGGCGTTGCTGGTGATCCGCAAGTATATGCAGCATAACGAGGAACACGCTTTTCAGGTGTGCCGGTTGGTAGAAGGAATGGCCGATTCTGAGGTAGAAGCGGAGCAGATACTTTATAATATGGTGAAAGAAGAGGCTGCAGATTTATAATATAATAAGACTATGATTGTATAAGGTGATAGGGGGACGGACTTGACCATAACTTTATCACCTTATTATTTAATAACAGATAACATTGTATTTTCTTTTAGAGGAATTTCTTTTGCTTTCCGCAAAAAAGGCTTAACTTTGTTCGCGCTAATTTTGGCTGATAATGGAAACTCAAAATGTGAAAGATACAGTAAGGCAGATATTCACGGAATATCTCACGGCGAACGGGCATCGTAAGACTCCTGAACGCTACGCCATACTCGATACTATCTATTCTATTGACGGCCATTTCGATATAGATATGCTCTATTCGCGGATGATGGACCAGGAGAATTTCCGGGTGAGCCGGGCGACTCTCTACAATACTATTATCCTTCTTATCAATGCGCGGCTGGTTATCAAGCACCAGTTCGGCACTTCCTCCCAATACGAAAAATCATATAATCGCGAGACACATCATCACCAGATATGTACTCAGTGCGGTAAAGTGACCGAGTTTCAGAACGAGGAGTTGCAGCATGCCATTGAAAATACAAAATTAAGCCGCTTTCAACTTTCGCATTACTCCTTATATATATATGGTATATGCAGCAAGTGCGACAGAGCTAACAAACGGAAAAAAGTAAATAACAACAATAAAAAAGAAAAATGAAAGTAGATGTTCTATTAGGATTACAATGGGGCGACGAAGGTAAAGGAAAAGTAGTCGACGTTTTAACACCTAAGTACGATGTGGTTGCTCGTTTCCAGGGCGGCCCGAATGCCGGTCACACACTTGAGTTTGAAGGACAGAAGTATGTGCTTCGTTCTATCCCTTCCGGTATTTTTCAGGGAAACAAGGTAAACATCATCGGTAATGGTGTGGTACTTGACCCGGCACTGTTTAAGGCAGAAGCAGAAGCGCTTGAAGCATCAGGGCATCCGCTGAAAGAACGTTTGCACATCTCAAAGAAAGCGCATCTCATTCTTCCGACACACCGTATCCTGGACGCTGCTTACGAAGCTGCCAAAGGAGATGCCAAAGTGGGAACTACCGGTAAGGGGATCGGTCCTACATATACGGATAAAGTAAGCCGTAACGGTGTCCGTGTAGGTGATATCCTTCATAATTTCGATCAGAAATACGCTGCTGCAAAGGCTCGTCACGAACAAATCCTGAAAAGCCTGAACTACGAATATGATCTTGCTGAACTGGAAAAGGCATGGTTGGAAGGTATCGAATATCTGAAACAGTTCCATTTTGTAGATAGCGAACATGAAGTAAACAATCTGTTGAAGGACGGAAAGAGTGTTCTTTGTGAAGGTGCACAAGGTACTATGCTTGATATCGACTTCGGTTCGTATCCGTTTGTTACTTCTTCCAATACAGTTTGTGCCGGTGCCTGCACCGGATTGGGCGTAGCTCCCAACCGTATCGGAGAAGTTTACGGTATCTTCAAAGCATATTGTACTCGCGTAGGAGCAGGTCCTTTCCCGACTGAACTGTTTGATGAAACAGGAGACAAGATGTGTACGCTGGGACATGAGTTCGGTTCGGTTACAGGTCGTAAGCGTCGTTGCGGTTGGATTGACCTCGTTGCGTTGAAATATTCCGTTATGATAAACGGGGTTACCAAATTGATTATGATGAAGAGCGATGTGCTCGATACTTTCGAAACAATCAAGGCTTGTGTTGCTTACAAAGTTAACGGTGAGGAAATTGATTACTTCCCATACGACATCACTGAAGGGGTGGAACCTGTATATGCAGAACTTCCGGGCTGGCAGACGGACATGACGAAGATGCAGAGCGAAGATGAATTCCCCGAAGAATTCAACGCATATCTGACTTTCCTCGAAGAACAACTTGGCGTACAAATCAAGATTGTATCCGTAGGACCGGACAGAGCGCAGACTATCGAACGTTATACGGAAGAATAACATTTGTTCTATTATATTTTGGGAAGGCGGAGATTGGACAAACTCCGCCTTTCTTGTTCAAATCTTTGTTGCTTAGTATGGACACAAATAATAAATGCCTTATGAAAACACGTTTTATTTCTTTTCTTTTATTACTCGCCATGAGTTGTGGGGCTTTTGCCCAGTCTTCCTATCAGCCGACAGAAGAAAACTTGAAAGCACGGGAAGAGTTTCAGGATAATAAGTTTGGTATTTTCCTTCATTGGGGACTGTATGCAATGCTTGCTACCGGTGAATGGACTATGACAAACATAAATCTGAATTATAAAGAGTATGCCAAACTGGCAGGTGGATTTTATCCATCCAAGTTTGATGCGGATAAGTGGGTACAGTCTATCAAGGCTTCGGGAGCCAGATATATCTGTTTCACGACTCGTCACCACGAGGGTTTCTCGATGTTTGATACCAAATATTCGGATTATAATGTGGTGAAAGCTAAATATGAACAGGGGACTGTCAGTGAATATGATAAGATTAGTGCGGATGTGCAGATGCGCAGCTTGAAACCTACCGTGGTGTCTGCCCGTAACGGAGTGAATTTGGCAAATTTGCAGTTGAAGGTCTTGATGGGAATGGAGTCTGATGTAAAGGTAGCGGTTGAAGGCAATCTGAAGGATTATGAAATGTCTATGTTTACTCGTCAGGCAATGCCTCGTCCAGACAATTTGACAAATAACAGTACGTTGAAGCAATTGGAACTGAATGCATTGCAATTAAAGCAGACGCTGAAGTTGCAGTATACCAACTTTATGCCGACCCTTTCTGCCAGTTTCCAATATATGTATACTTCAATGAATGATAATTTCAAGTTCAAGGAATACGATTGGAGGCCCTATTCTACTATCGGCCTGAATCTAAGCATTCCTTTGTTCAAAGGAAGTAATTTTACTCAATTGAAACAGACCCGTATCCAGATGAAGCAACTGGAAGAGAACCGTATCAATACAGAGCGGCAACTCACTATGCAAGCTACCGGTTATTTGGATAATATGGCCGCTAGTACGGAACAGGTGGTAAGTAATAAAGAAGCTGTCTTTCAGGCGGAGAAAGGGCGTACTATTGCCGAAAAAAGATATGAAGTTGGAAAAGGAACTATCTTGGAATTGAATAGTTCGGAAGTGGCTTTAACAGAGGCCCAACTGACTTATAACCAGTCCATCTATGACTATCTGGTAGCTAAAGCTGATTTGGATTTAGTCTTAGGCATTGATGAAGTAACGGAACAATAACACATTAACATAAAGATAACAGTATGAGAAAATATTTTCAATTCGCAGCTTGGCTGGTGGTAACTATGCTGGGGGCATGTTCAGGTGGAACGGAGAGTAAGGAAGCTGCTGATACCGCTATGGAGGACAAACCGGTAGTCCGGCTTGCTTCCGTAACTTCCCGCGATGTAGATCAGATAGAGGAATATACTGCCACTGTTGAAGCGGAAGCGAAAAATAATATAGCTCCGACCTCTCCCGGGCGTATAGACCGTATTTTTGTTGAAGTGGGAGACCATGTATCCAAAGGACAGAAATTAGTACAAATGGATGCGGCAAATCTGAAACAAATGAAATTGCAATTAGAAAATGAAGAAACGGAATTCAGACGTATGGATGAACTGTACAAAGTGGGTGGAGCTTCCAAATCTGAATGGGATGCAGCAAAAACAGCTTTAGATGTACGTCGTACTTCCTATAATAATTTGTTGGAGAATACGCAGTTGTTAAGCCCTATTCATGGAGTGGTTACAGCACGTAATTTTGATAACGGTGATTTATATTCTTCCGCTTCCACTCCTGTGTTGGTCATTGAACAGATCACTCCGGTTAAACTGTTGATCAATGTATCCGAACCTTATTTCCCGAAAGTGACTAAAGGTATGATCGTAAAGGTGAAATTTGATGTGTATGGTGATGAGGAGTTCGAAGGGAAAGTTAGTTTGGTGTATCCTACTATTGATGCTGCTACTCATACTTTTCCTGTAGAGGTAAAATTGGCTAATACCCGTCAGCGTATACGTCCGGGAATGTTTGGCCGTGTGACTGTGAGCTTTGGTACATTGCGGCATGTGGTGGTTCCTGATCAGGCTATTGTGAAACGTGCCGGTTCGGGCGACCGTTATGTATATGTCTACAAAGACGGTAAGGTTTCCTATAATAAAGTAGAATTGGGACGTCGGATGGGAACCGAATATGAATTGATTTCCGGGGTGGAGGATAATTCGCAGGTGGTGGTTGCCGGTCAGACCCGTTTGGCCGATGGTGTGGAAGTGGCAGTAAATTAAAAATTGAGAATTAAAAAT
>OHSB01000234.1_pt1 | contig 14869 bp, 10 predicted proteins | sample 1578591 | NCBI WGS metagenome assembly OHSB01 (sample SAMEA3879508, study PRJEB24766) | human gut metagenome | biome: human-associated habitat; feature: feces | place: USA | collected 1985/1987 | reverse complement strand
ACGAACTGCTTTCAAATAATATTCCACCATAGGATGATGTATAAACAAATCTGCCTGCAGGACACCTTTACTCAGCACAGGCGGAAGCCCTATACGCCTCTCGATGCAAAAATCCCCTTTAGGTAAATGACTGATACTCCCGTAATAATGTCCCGGAGCATAAGTAGCATAAGGCACTTCCGTCCTGCTCTTCAAAACCAGCATTACATCATACATTATATCCTCTTCAGAATATCCCTGTATTTTCACAGTCAGAAAATTCTGACCTCCATGAATAGTGGAAGAGGCACATTCCGTTCCGTTTATCTCAATGCAATCTATATGAAGCGTATTTTTCGTCCAACCCACATAATCTATAATTTTACTTTTCCGGACCGTCCCTTTCTCTTTCAAGTAATAATCGATGGCAGAATGAACCGTCCCCTGATAAACCGCGGTACCATTTTCCAAGCATATTCCTTTTGTACACAAACTTCTTACCGCTGCCATGTTATGACTGACAAACAAGACTGTCCGTCCCTCTCCTTTCGATACATCCTGCATCTTGCCAATAGCCTTCTTTTGGAATTCCGCATCGCCCACTGCCAACACCTCGTCCACCACCAGAATTTCCGGCTCCAGATGGGCGGCGATAGCAAATCCCAACCGCACGGTCATACCCGAAGAATAACGTTTCACTGGAGTATCGATATATTTCTCCACACCGGCGAAAGCCACAATCTCATCCAACTTGCGGGTAATCTCCGCCTTGGTCATCCCCATGATGGAACCATTCATATAAATATTCTCCCGTCCTGTCATTTCGGGATGAAAGCCTGTACCCACTTCCAGCAAAGAGGCAATACGCCCCCGTGCACGGATACAACCGGCAGTAGGAGAAGTCACCCGCGAAAGGATTTTCAACAAAGTGGACTTTCCCGCACCGTTCTTACCTATAATACCCAGCACTTCACCTTCCTCCACATGGAAATTAATATCTTTCAACGCCCATACAAAATCTCCCGTCGCTTTCTTGGAACGGTCATTCTCTTCCCCGATTCTGAGATACGGGTCCTCCTTTCCACGGATCCGCGCCCACCAACGATTCAAATCACGGCTCAGCGTGCCGGTTCCGATGCTTCCCAATGCATATTGCTTGCTGATATTCTGAAACTCTATCGCTATTTTTCCCATTCTGTCCCTTCTTTTAAATCACATCCATGAAACTACGTTGCACTCTATTAAAAGTCACCATCCCCCAAAGCATTATCACCACTGTAAACGCCAACGTGTAGCCTAAGTGGAACCAACTGAAAGTCCCCACCCCCAAGAATCCGAATTTAAATGTTTCGATAAGGGAAGTCAGCGGGTTCGCCACAATGATCCACATATACTGCTCATGACTCTGCCTCATCACGGACAAAGGGTAAATAACCGGAGTGGCATACATCCACAACTGTACCCCGAAAGTAATCAAGAAACGCAAGTCACGGTACTTGGTCGTCAAGGAGGATATCAATAATCCGAACCCCAAACCAAGTCCTGCCAACATGAGCAGCAGCAAGGGAGCCAACCAAGCATATCCGTTGACCATCAACGAATATCCGTTGCACAAATAGTAAATATAAATTAAAACGAACAATCCGAACTGAATGCCCATCTTTATCATGCAAGATATAACGATGGACAAGGGTACCACCAGACGAGGGAAATATACTTTTCCAAATACATTCTGATTGGCGTTGAACGTATCCGAACAGCGGCTTAAACACTCCGAGAAATAATTCCAGCAAAGTAAGCCCGCCATATAAAACAGCGGTTGGGGAAGTCCGTCGGTAGGAATACCGGCAATACCGCCAAAAACAAACATGAACATGACGGTAGTAAGCAGTGGCTGGATAACAAACCATAACGGTCCTAAAACAGTCTGTTTATAAAAAGTGACGATATCCCGTCTGATATACATTACCAGCAAATCCCTATACAGCCATACCTCTTCCAGATCCAACCGGAACAAACCGGACCGAGGCTTGATCACAATATCCCATTTTTCCTGTTCATCTTGTACCATACACTACTTTTTTTAGTAAATTATTCCAACTGTCACATACCTTCTCTATATGAAATGTATCAGCATACTCCACCGCCTTATTTCCCATCCATTCCCAATCCGTCCGATCAGCCATATACGACATACAACCGGCCAGCTGAGCTATATTCCCTGTTTCAAAAAGAACGGCCATATCTTTGTCTTTCAACAACTCGCGCGTTATCGGTAAATCAGATGCAATAACAGGTAACCCGTGCGCCATAGCCTCTATCATCACCAGGCCGAATCCCTCCCAACGGGAACTCAGCACATACATACTGGAATGTGCATAATACTCCTGCACCTCTTTCGTGAAAGGATGCAGCGCGATGCTCTTTTCCAATTCATATTCATTGATCAATGAACGGTAAAGCGCTTCCTCAGGACCCTCCCCCACAATTTCCAGTGTCCAGTCCGGATGAGTTTTCACAAAAACAGAAAAAGCTTTTATTAAAATATCAAATCCTTTATGTCCGAATGAAAAACGACCGACCGCCAAAATCCTTCTATATTCCTTCTTTCCCCGACCTTTAGGCAGTACAGTCAGAGGATTGTATATCACCTCGCAGCACAGGTTCATTTTCCGAAAGAAACAACCGGCATCTGCATGACTTAAAACCACCCTCTCGTCCAATTTCCCCATCTGGACTTGAAAAAAGCAATCCAATCCCGGCAAATAGGGAGTTTCTTTCTCAAAGAATGCTTCATAAGAATTATGCAGCCACCCAACAGTCTTTGTCCGGATCCGGCTCTTTACAGCAGAGAGGTGCAGAGCCATAAAAGCATGTACCCCGATGACTACATCACATTGCCGGGCATTTATTTTCCTTGCCAATGTCCGTTTATAAGAAGAAGGGAAAAAACTGGCAGCATACCATTCTGAAGTCAGCCGGGTATGAGGCAACCCATGTTTATATAAAAAACTATAGCCTTTACATAACAAACGCTCGATGAAAGAGGAGGCGGAATAAGAGAAAGAATCAAACCGCACGGTACTTTCGGCATATCCGTACATCGACAAGTCCGTACAAGTATCCGTGGTCAGTATCGTGACTTCATGTTTTCCGGACAAAGCCTTGGCTATTTCAGCCAACACACGCTGTACTCCGCCGAAACTGAAGACAGTATCACAATAAAATAATATTCTCATGGAATTTAGATTACACTCTTTCTTCGCAAAGATACAATAAAGAAATGAAAATAAATGCGGAATGAAGAAAGAATATCATATAATACAAAGCAGGTATCTGCGGCACGTACATACGTATAGAGCGGCACGTACATATGTGAAATCCTGCTCCCCCAAAAACAACAGGTCAAATAAAAAAAAGACCTTGTTCTTTTTTAAAAAGATGGCGAGCTTTTTTAAAAACCTCCTGATCTTTTTACTGCCACCGGAAATTTGCCATATTCCATAGAGGTATCCCCCCTTCAGACACACTTTTTGCAAAGAAAAAGCCTGAGAACATCCTACTTCATATTAAATCGGAACAACTTATAAAAAAAGGATATATTACTGATAACAAATAGATTATATGAAATTCTGCTCCAAAAAACAGTGAGGGCATGAGAGCATAAGTGAGAGTTACATTTTTTACCATCACTATACAAATAGTTCATAAACAACCAGTTGTGCACACAATGAGGGCATGAGGGCATTATCACCCCGAATTTCCAGTGAAAGATTCTCATACTCATCGAGATATTATCAAGATAATGCATGATGCTGAATATAAATCAATATCTTTGCAAAAAGAAGAAGAATGACAAAGAACACAAGTTACCATTACAGCATCATTATTCCGCACAAGAATACCCCCCGTCTTCTGGAACGCTGTCTGTGCTCAATTCCCACTTGGGATGAAATTCAAATCATTATCATTGATGACAACAGCAATTCCGAATCTGTCGATTTTTCTCATTTTCCGGGAAACGGCAGAAAAAATACGGAAATCCTGTTCACTAAGGAGGGAAAAGGGGCAGGATACGCACGGAACATAGGACTCTCCCACGCCCGTGGCAAATGGATTATCTTTGCAGATGCAGACGATTTCTTTACAGCCGATTGTTTTACTATCTTAAACGAATACATGGACAGCCCCCATGAAGTCATCTATTTCAATGTACGTTTTGTCATGTCCGACAATCCGTCCCAAGAAAGCCGACGCGGAACTTACTATACCAACTTCTTCAATGATGTAAACCCGGAAAACAAACTGCGATACCAATCTCAAGTTCCTTGGGGCAAAATGATAAGGCGCAGCTTCCTGTCAACATTCCACATTCAATTCGATGAAACAAGAATAGCCAACGATGTGTATTTTTCATGCCTTGTCGGCATATATGCCCCCAAAGTAACCACAGACAGAAGAATCATTTATTATTGTACCGAATCCGGCCAGTCCCTTGCTATGTCCAAACAAGACCGCGAGAGTTTAATCATACGGTTTAACGCAAGCATGAAATGCAACAGACTGTTGCGACAAGAAAAAATCCACTATTACCTGTCACCACTTCCGTGGTGTATCCCTTCGGCAAAAACAAAAGAATGGCTCCCCGCCAAATACTTTTTTGAATACCTGTTTTTCTTCCGCCTGCAAGCATTCAAAGAATTATATTATGCTTTTTCCGCTATCCTGTCACATATGAATGAGCCGGCCACAAAAGAAACCGACAACCAATGTAACAAGAAGACTACCAACCTAAGGGAATAATATTCATTACACAAGAAGATTCAACGGTACAACCTTCCCCATATCTTATAATACAATTTGATCAGATTAGCGTATTTATACAATATGTGATGTCTGTAAATCCCCCAATTCAAAAGCAGAGAAAAAGGATAGAACAAATTCAATTCGTACAAAACCTCCATAGGCCGGAACTCTCTGCAATGCTTCCTTATCAGATTTCTTTTAAACTTATCTATCGCATCATTACTTTCCCTTGTAACCCCTATTACAGCAGCATTATACACCACCGGCATCAACTTGTTCAAAATGAAACAGATATTTTCAGCATACAATTCCTGTTCCATGTGCTCATTAAAAACAGTCAAGATAAAAATAAAATCCTTTGCCGGCTTGTCAAAGTCCGTTTTCGCCTTATTCATGGTTGAGAAAGGATTTGAACGCCTGTAGAAATAAGTAAAAGAATTGACGGAAGCAAACGTTTCCACCTTTTTATACAGAAAATAGCACCACAAAAAGTCCTCAAACAAAATGCCCGACCTGAAATAAATGGCATTCTCTGTCAGCACCTCCTTTCTGATCAATCTGTTGACCGGAGTGGATGTTATTTTCGAATCCAGAAACAGCTTGTTGATACGTATCCGTCCTTCCGTATATCTTTGCAAATCACTGTTTTTGTTTTCCATCCCTTCTGAATAAGAATCCCCCTGCACCAAGTCAATCCCCGGATGTATTTTCGTTTCCTCCCATAATTTCTCCAGACAATTCTCATAAAGCATATCATCCGAATCTATAAAAAAAAGATAACCACCCCGGGATAGTTCTATTCCCTTGTTCCTTGCCGCAGAGACTCCTTCATTCCTCTCATTTCTCACGATCCTAAAACTGATGTTCCCTTTATATCCGGCCAGCTTTTCCTCTATCAGGCGCATACTGTTATCCGGAGAGCAATCATCAATGATGATACACTCAAAACAATCAAAAGTTTGGTTGATTATGGAATCAAGACATTCTGATACGTATTTTTCTACCTTGTAAACCGGCATCACCACCGTTATCTCTTTCATCATTATCTGCTAATCATTATAAAATGCAATATTCGCAAAAACAAATGATACTCACAACATTCCAAAGACTTTAATTACTAAATAGCCCCATCTTCATCCATTGAAACCCACTTTTTACTCCGAATACAGCCGACATTCCATAAAAAAACGGATATGGACAGGAATTTCAACAACTTCTTATTGGATATATAAAAAGAATACACTATTTTTACGGAAAAACAAACCAGGGGAATGAAAATAGTATATGTATACGACTCCATAGCCCGTATAGGAGGCATGGAACGGATTTTAACGGATAAGATGAATTACTTGGCCGAAATTTATGGGCACAAGGTCTATCTTATCACTTCTTCCCAAGGCAATCATCCTTTTTCTTTCCCGTTATCCCACAAAGTGGAACATATCGATCTGGATACAAAGTTTCATTTGCAATACCAGCATCCGCTTCTCGAACAATTGAGAGTGGGATGGACTTTGAACCATAAATTCGAACAAAAATTAAAAAAAGAGATCAAGCTCATCAATCCCGATATCATATCAGGAAATACCAGTTTCAAAGCGGATTTGATCTGTAAATTAGACTGCAAGGCAAAGAAAATCATTGAATCGCATTGCGCCAAAATATACACCCGGATACCTGCAAACCGCAAAAAGAGTTTTTTTAAAGATATAAAAGACAGATACGTCAGCTACCAATGTTTCCGTGATGTAAAACGATACAGCGATGCTATAGTCACACTGACACAAGGAGATGCCGCCATGTGGGGACAACATCCGAATATACATATCATTCCGAACACCACCTCTATTGATATACAAACAATCAGCTCCTGTGAGGCTCCCCGTGTAATAGCGGCAGGCAGACTGACCTGGCAAAAAGGATTCGACAGACTGATTAACGCATGGAATATCGTGCAGAAACGCCACCCCGACTGGATACTGGATATATTTGGTGAAGGATTTTACAAGGATAGCTTAACCCGGCAGATTAAAGACAGAAAGCTGGAACACTCCATCACAATTCATCCTTTTACACAAAACATAACGCAAGAATACCTGAACAGTTCCATTCTGGCCCTAAGCTCCAATTACGAAGGTTTTGGACTGGTCTTGATCGAAGCCATGAGTCTGGGTGTTCCTTGTGTTTCTTTCGACTGTCCTTTCGGTCCATCGGAAATCATCAGAAACCAGGAAGACGGACTCCTCGTCAAAAACGGAGATATACAAGGATTTGCCAACGCTCTTTGCCACTTGATAGAACATGAAGCAGAAAGAAAAGCTTTTGGCAAAAGAGCTAAACAAAATATAACACGCTACTCACTCCGAAACATCATGCCGCAATGGGAAATGTTGTTTCATAAACTGACTGAAAAATGACCATCGTTTATCTATACACAGCACTATGCACCGTGGGAGGCGCAGACCGGAGCATCATCCAAAAAGCGAACTATCTGGCTGACGAAATGCACCAGGATGTATTTATCATTACCGACTCACAGAAAGAACGGCCTCCCGTTTTCCCAATATCCCCCAGAGTCAGGCACATTGACATAGCGATTGATTTTGACAGACAGTATCATCATAACCTGTTAGTGAGAGGCTGTTATTATTTCACCTTGATGCGCCTGTACAGAAAGAAGCTGAACTACTGGCTGAAGACCTTGAAGCCGGATATCGGGCCGAGAATTGGATTTTCTGACACAACTGGACGATGGAAGCGTAAAAATAGGAGAATCCCATATAGCCAAACCGTACACCCGAAACCTGCATCTGATGGAACAACGAGGATTTCCATACAAGCAAATCGCACGGCATTGGAGAAAAAAACAGGAAGAGGCTGTAAAAAAGTTGGATGCGCTGGTTGTTCTGACACAGAATGACGCGGATAATTGGAAAGAAGTAAAAAAGGCATGTATCATACCGAACTTCTTACCGTTCTTGCCCGAAAATGGGAGTTCCTGCCTGGAAAAAAGAATCATCAGCATAGGACGATACAACGAACAGAAGGGCTATGACCGCCTGATTGAAGCTTGGGGCAAGGTCAACCGGAAGCATCCCGACTGGCATATCCGCATTTACGGAGAGGGTCAAGACAGGGACAGGCTACAAGAACTTATCGGAAAGCATCATATAGAAAACAGCTTTTCATTGTGCCCTCCGACCAAAAACATTCAAGAAAAATACCTGGGAAGTTCCATATACGTCATGAGTTCACGATTTGAAGGATTACCGATGGCACTTCTGGAAGCGATGGCGTGCGGTGTTCCCTGCATCTCATTCGACTGCCCGTACGGACCTGCCGAGATTATCACTCCTGAGGAAGACGGAATACTGGTAAGGAACGGAAACACGGACGAACTGGCTGACGCGATATGCCGGCTGATAGAGGATACGGATAAACGCATACGGATGGGAAAGCAGGCCCAAAAGAATATCCAACGTTATTCACGCGAAGAAGTGATGAAACTGTGGAATGAGTTATTCAACACCTTAACAACCACCCGACCATGAATATCATCTATCTCCTCTTTCATGGACTATCTCCTTACAGCGGCATCAGTAAAAAGATCCTGTATCAGGTTAAAGGCTTGGAAGCATGTGGACACCAAGTCAGCTTATGCACGTACTGCATAGCGGACAACAGTCACCGGGTAAGGATGATAAACGGTGAAATAATAGCCGATTACGGAACAGGCAAACTGGCTGCGGCGAGAAAAAGAGTTTCCTACCACTGCATATATCATTATGCTGTAGCACATCGGGTGGAATTAATTTATGTACGCTCTTTCCATAATGCGAATCCGTTCACCATCCGGCTGTTCAGCAAACTGAGGAAAGCCGGAATTAAAATAGTGATGGAAATACCTACCTATCCTTACGACAGCGAATACGCCGGTTTTCCACTGGTCACACGCCTAGGGATACAAGTGGATAAAGTATTCCGAAAGACATTGGCAAAACACGTGAACGCCATCGTCACTTTCTCAGACTATCACCATATATTCGGTCAACGTACCATTCAGATATCCAACGGAGTTGATTTTGATTCCATCCCACTGAAAAAGACGGTTTCTAAAAATACCTCCGTCATTCATCTACTAGGAGTGGCCGAAGTACATTATTGGCACGGTTACGACCGCCTGATAGAGGGTTTGGGCAAATATTACCAAAACCCGGCAAACACAACCGTATTTTTCCACATCGCAGGCGGTATATGGAAATCCGAAATGCATGATTCACAACACGCTCCCGGATTTTATGAACTTATCAACAAATATCATATAGAAAAATATGTCATCTTCCACGGACAAAAAATGAACGAGGAACTAGACGAATTATTCAACGAAGCAGACTTTGCCATCGGCAGTCTGGCACGCCACCGCAGCGGCATCGACAAAATCAAAACATTAAAAAACAGAGAATATGCAGCACGGGGAATACCTTTTGCATATTCAGAAACAGATGAAGACTTTGACAAGATGCCTTATATACTGAAAGTTCCGGCCAACGAAAGTCCCATAGATATCCACCGGCTTATCCGGTTCTATATGGAACTGGATCTGTCTCCTCGTAAAATAAGGGATTCCATTAAAAACCTGTCATGGAAAGAACAGATGATGAAAGTAATAAACAACCTGTAATACTCCCGCCTATGATCCGAATCGCCTATTGTACCCCCTCTCTCCATATCCCCGGAGGAGTGGAAAGGGTACTGACCACCAAAGCCAATTATCTGGCGGAGAATGGTAATTATGACATATATATTTTGCTGACTGACGGAAAAGGCAAGCCTCCCTGCTATACTTTATCGCCCAAAGTAAAAATCATCCAACTGGATATAGATTTTGAAGAATTATGGGAACTCCCTCTTTGGAAAAAAGTGCCGGTTTATCTGAAAAAACAAAGAATATACCGACGCAAGCTCTCTGCCGCCTTGTCTCACCTCAAACCGGACATCACAGTTTCTTTGTTACGACGGGAAATAAACTTTATCACTTCCCTCAAAGATGGAAGCAAAAAGATAGGGGAGCTACATGTAAACCGGAAAAACTATCGTAACTTTGAAAAGAACGAAAGCAACTTCATCAAGGAACTTTTTGCCAAATTATGGATGAAAAGTCTGGTGAGGCATTTAAAAAAGCTGGACAAGTTCGTTGTACTGAGTGAGGAAGACAGAGCAAACTGGCCCGAACTGCAAAATGTAAAAGTTATCAGCAACCCTCTACCCTTTCAATCCGGAACATTCAGCGACTTGAACAATAAACGGATAACCGCAGCCGGAAGATATACTTATCAAAAAGGATTCGATTTGTTACTGGAAGCATGGAGCAAAGTCTGTAACCGACATCCGGACTGGGAATTACATATATATGGCAAAGGAGACAAGACTACATATCAAGTACTGGCCGGAAAATGGAAATTAAAGAACCTTTTTCTTGAAAATGCAACCCCGGATATGCTCTGTAAATACCATGAAAGTTCTATCTTTGTATCAAGTTCCAGATTTGAGGGATTCGGAATGGTCATAGCGGAAGCAATGGCGTGCGGAGTACCTGCCGTGTCATTCGCCTGTCCGTGCGGACCTAAAGACATCATCCGGGACGGGGAAGACGGACTATTGGTCGAAAATGGAAAAACAGAAGAACTGGCCGAAAAAATAAATTATCTGATTGAGAACGAACAAATAAGAAAAGAAATGGGGAAAAAAGCCCGCATCAATGTACAACGTTTTGCTGAAGATGTAATAATGCAACAGTGGATTCAGCTATTCAACAACTTATTAAACGGAACAAAACAATGAAAACAGATTCCCCCTACGACAGAGGAGACATCCATATAAATAAAAATGACAAAGTGCTGGAGATAGGTCCGGGCCATAATCCGACATATCGCTCCAACGTGATAGTCGAAAAATTTATTGACACCAATTACCACCGCTGCGGTGACGTGAAAATATACCCGCATCAGACCTTTGTACATGCCGATGGAGAAAAACTGCCATTCAAAGACAAGGAGTTTGACTACGTAATATGCAATCAGGTATTGGAACACGTGGAACATCCCGAAGCTTTTGTCAAGGAATTATGCAGGGTAGCCCGACGGGGATACATAGAAACTCCCAGTCTGCTGGGCGAATACTTGTTTCCCAAAAAATCACATAAATGGGTTATATTGGATATAGACAACAAACTGGTCTTCTATGAAAAGAACAAGATGCCGGGAAACTATGAAAACGACTATGGAGAATTATTCCTGAATTATCTGCCTTTCCAATCCCTCCCCTACAAACTGCTGTGGCTGACGGAAGGAGATATAATCTTGAACCGTTATGAGTGGAAAGATGAAGTGGAGATACTAGTCAATCCCGAAGATGAATACTACTCCTCTTTCTTCCTCAACAAATGGAACCGGGAAATGGTGGAGAAACTATATCCCCGCCGTTCCGCCCTGACGGAAATGAAGAAGATGATTCAAGCCCTGTTCTATATCCTCAAAAACAAATTCAAATCACGATTCAGTAATCACCGGAATCCGGTCACACTGTCCGAATATATAAAAACGCATGAAGTGGTACGCTGACTATTTATCCATCTATGACAAGCCTTTCACCCAAGCCCCACAAGCGGTTATCAACCAAGTGAAAGACAAGATCCGGCAGCTTGCAACTCATGCTCCGCTGGTTTCGGTGGTCGCCATCGCCCATAATGAAGAAAAGAGGATATTGAGCTGCCTGTGGTCTTTATGTGAAAACCAACATAACTATCCTGTAGAAATACTAGTCATCAATAATCATTCTACCGACCACACCGAAGAGGTACTAAAAGAATTAGGAGTCACCTACTTCAATGAATACCAGAAAGGTCCCGGTTTTGCCCGGCAATGCGGACTGAACCATGCCCGGGGGAAGTATCATCTCTGCATAGACGCCGATACACTTTATCCGCCCCAGTACATCAGTACCATGATAAAGGTCTTACAGGACAAAGAAGTGGCAGGTGCATACGCCCTGTGGAGTTTTCTTCCTAATGAACATCATTTAGGACTTTTCTTCTATGAGACACTACGTGATCTCTATTTGAAAATACAAAATCTGAACAGACCGGAGCTCAATGTACGTGGAATGGCTTTTGCCTTCCACACGGAAACAGCCCGGAAAGAAGGATTCCGGACAGACATACTCCGCGGAGAAGACGGCTCCCTGGCACTGGCATTGAAAAAATACGGAAAATTAAGATTCGTCACCGCCCGCAAAGCCCGTGTCCTTACCGGCTATGGCACTATTTCGGCCGACGGATCCCTGTTCAGCAGTTTCAAAAAACGAGCCATAAAAGGTTTAAGAAGCTTCACGACTCTTTTCTATAGCAAAAACAATTACGAGGACGAAGATTCTAACTTGATAAAGTAACGACAGATGAAAATAGCAATAGAAGCCCAGCGCATCTTCAGAAAAGAGAAACATGGCATGGACTATGTAGCTCTGGAAACCATCCGGGAACTGCAAAAGATAGACCAACAGAACGAATACTTCATACTGGTCAGCCCGGGAGATGATGTTTGTTTGCAGGAATCCGCCAACATGCATATCGTGACCGTTAATTGGCCATCCTATCCACTTTGGGAACAGATAGGACTACCGTTGGCTTTAAAAAAAATCAAACCCGACCTGCTGCACTGCACAAGCAACACTGCCCCTGTGTATGGAAACATTCCACTGGTGCTTACACTGCACGACATTATCTTTCTAGAAAAAAAACAAGGCAAGAACCAGTCCATGTACCAAAGACTGGGACGTTTCTACCGAAAAATCATTGTTCCCCAAATCCTTACCAAATGCAAAAGAATCATTACCGTTTCTCATTTTGAATGCAACCGCATCAGTCATTTCCTGCACATTGACAAACAACTGCTTGTCGCCGTATACAACGGCTATTCACAACATTTCATACCCATATGGAACGCACAGGCCATCACTGCCCGATACATAAAGAACCATCCTTACCTGTTCTTTTTAGGAAATACCGATCCCAAGAAGAATACGGCAAGGGTATTGCAGGCATACCGCATTTATTTAAAAAAATCCAGTCAGCCCCTTCCCTTGCTTATCGCCGACCTGAAAGAAGAGATCATAGACGAATATCTGAACCGGGAAGGATTACAAGAAATAAAAAAAATGCTGTATCATCCCGGATACATTCCAAACACAGAACTACCCGCTGTTTATAGTGGAGCATCCGTCTTTATATACACGTCTTTACGCGAAAGTTTCGGCATCCCCATTCTGGAGGCGATGGCCTGTGGAACTCCCGTCATCACCTCAACCACTTCCGCCATGCCCGAAATCGCAGGACCGGAGGGTATTCTGGTCAATCCGTTCGAACCGGAGGAAATTGCTTCCGCCCTCCTTCATTTAGAAGAAAATGCAGAATTCTATCAGTCACAAACTGCATATGGACTAGAAAGAGTCCGTCGGTTCTCATGGGAGAACACAGCCAGAGAAATATTGAATATATATAAAGAAATACTAGCATGAACACTCTTGAAATCCTCTTCTTCGTTCTCCTGTTCATTGTATTCTACACCTATGTGGGATACGGAATCCTGTTGTGGATATTGGTAAAAATAAAACAAAGTTTTATTTCCTTCTACGATACGGACGAACCGAAGCAAGAAACCTGCCGGAACGGCAACAACACCGACCTACCCGAAATCACCCTGTTCATCACCGCCTATAATGAGGAACAGGTAGTAGACGGAAAGATGAAAAACTGCCAAGAACTGGATTATCCCAAAGAGAAACTGCATACCGTATGGGTAACGGACGGCAGCAATGACCGAACCAATGAAAAATTAAAAGCGTATCCCGATGTCACCCTATTGTTCGTCCCCGAAAGAAAAGGAAAAACAGCCGCTATGAACCGGGGCATGGGATTTGTCACCACACCTTTGGTCATATTCACAGACGCCAATACATTTATTAATCCGCAGGCCGTTCGCGAGATAGTAAAATGTTTTAACCATCCGCAGGTGGGATGTGTGGCAGGAGAAAAACGGGTGGACATGTACAGTACCGAAGGAGCGGTTTCCGGAGGAGAAGGATTGTACTGGAAATATGAATCATGGCTGAAAAAAATGGATTATCAGCTCTATTCCGCCATAGGTGCTGCCGGAGAATTATTCGCCATCCGCACCCCGTTATATGAGGAAATGCCTGAAGATACCCTACTGGATGATTTTATGTTGTCCCTGCGTATCGCCATGAAGCAGTATACGATAGCATATTGTGATACGGCATATGCCTTGGAAAGCGGATCGGCCGATATGAAAGAAGAGGAAAAAAGAAAAGTACGTATCGCGGCAGGAGGATTGCAGTCTGTCTATCGTTTGAAAGAACTGCTGAATCCGCTACGTTATGGAATCCTCAGTTTTCAATATGTTTCCCATCGCGTACTGAGATGGTCGGTAACCCCGGTCGCCTTGTTTCTGCTCTTTCCCTTGAATATCCTGCTGGTTGTCTGTAGTGAAAGCCTCCCGGTTTATTTTCTTTTTCTTCTGCTGCAATCCGCATTCTACCTCGGGGGAGTTTATGGCAGCCTCTTGTCTGCCAAGTCCGTAAAGAACAAATTCCTTTATATTCCCTACTATTTCCTGTTCATGAACATCAATGTGATAAAAGGTTTCTTCTATTTGAAGAGACATGCCGGCGGAACATGGGAAAAGTCCCGCAGGGCATAATATTTACTCACCAAAATACTTTTTTATCATCTCACGCAAAGCGGGAGCCATGATCGGCTTGGCCATATAATCGTCACATCCGGCTTCAAAAGCCTTGTCACGGTCACTGTCGTATGCATTGGCGGTAAGAGCTATGATGGGAAGTGTCCCTCCCTTCAGACGAATTCTTCTGGTAGCTTCCAAACCGTCCATAACAGGCATCTTTATATCCATCAAAATCATATCGGGCCGGCAACTCTCAAATTTCTCAATAGCCTCCTGCCCATCATGGGCACGGTGAACTTCATACTCCTTTCTTAAAATTATAGATA
>OHSB01000233.1_pt1 | contig 14878 bp, 10 predicted proteins | sample 1578591 | NCBI WGS metagenome assembly OHSB01 (sample SAMEA3879508, study PRJEB24766) | human gut metagenome | biome: human-associated habitat; feature: feces | place: USA | collected 1985/1987 | reverse complement strand
GCGTACCCGCCGCTGGGTGGCGGATCAGACGAACCTCAACCGTATGGCGCGGCAGAAAATCTATCTGGAGGCGCTGTACGAAAAAATGAAGGCGGAGCCGGCAGAAGCATTTTCGGCCAAGGCGCTGCTGGAGCTGTCGCCCTATCTGGTCAGCGACTGCTCGGCAACGACGCTGGCGGAGCTATATCAGGAGGTATTGGACAGTCAACTGACGGTGCTGGATACACCGGAGGGTGAGGTCGTCCGAGGAGAGAAATTCATGGAGTTCTATCCGGACGAGCAGAAGCTGCAGCGCTTGGCGCTGGATCTGCTCTTTACACCGGTCGAAACGACCGCCGACTGAGTGCTCGGCGGGAAAAAGGGGGGAAACTGGGAATGGTATCGAATAAGCAGGTTTGTGAACGGGCGGCGGCAGAGCGGCTCGATGCTGCTGTCGAGATACGATCCGAAATAGCTCCGCTCGTGTCTGTGATCATGCCAGCGTACAATTCTGAGAGATTCATTGAGCAGGCAGTCCGATCCGTACGGATGCAGACGATGCAGCGCTGGGAGATGATTATCGTGGATGATTGCTCAACAGACAAAACTGCAGAGCAGATCAAGCGACTTGCAGCCGAGGATCCGCGGATCATCCCGGTTTACAGCGAGAGCAATCACGGCGCGGCGGAAAGCCGAAATATCGCGCTGCGCCAATGCCGCGGCGAGTTTGTCGCGCTGCTGGATGCAGATGACGTATGGCACCCGCAGAAGCTGGAGAGAGAGCTGGAAAGAGCGCGGGAGACGGACGCGGATCTTGTTTACTCGTCTTATGCTATGATCGACGAACAGGGAACGCGTTGTTTTTCCGATTTTATCGTGGAAGAGTCCACCGATCTGCAGTCGATGCTGAACTGCAACACCATCGGCTGCTCGACTGTGCTGATGAAGGCGAAGGTACTGGAGAAGCGTCCCTTTGTCACCGATTTCTACCATGAGGACTACGTCATGTGGTTGTCGCTGCTACAGGCCGGATGCAAGGCGGTAGGCGTGCGGGATATCCTGGTGGACTACCGGGTGACACGCGGCTCGCGGTCATTTAACAAGCTGAAAAGCGCCAAAAACCGCTGGAGGGTCTACCGCGATTACCTGAAGCTGCCCCTCATCCCCAGCATGAAGGCGATGGCGTGCTACACATTCAATGGATTGAAGAAATACCGATGATGCCCAAAACGGAGACGAGCGCACTGCGCGCACACCAGTTGGCCCTGCTGCAAATGCTGCACGAGATCGACCGCGTGTGCAAAAAACACCATATTACATATACACTGTTTGCCGGTACGGCGCTGGGTGCCGTGCGGCATGGCGGATTCATCCCGTGGGATGACGATCTGGACGTGATCATGCTGCGGCCGGACTACGAGCGCTTTATGGCGCTGGCGCCCGCCGAGTTGGATGGCACGGTCTACTACCTGCAGCGGGAGTTTTCGGAGCATTGGCCCATGTTTTTCTCAAAGCTCCGGAAAAACGGTACCGCCTGCATCGAGCGCTATATCCCTCGCGACCCGCTGGCGCATCAGGGCATATACATCGACATATTCCCCTGCGACGCGCTCTCGGACGCCCCGGCCAAGCGGAAGCGCCAGTTCTGGGCGTCCAAGATGGTGATCGCGCGGGGACTCGACCGGCGCGGCTACCGGACAGACAGCCTGCAAAAGAAGCTGGCGATGCAGGTCAGCCGCTGTCTGCCGACAAAGGCGCTGTGGGCCTACGCCGTGAACCGGGAGGACACCGACTCGCAGATGGTACACTCCTTCTTCGGCGCCTCATCCCGCTACGAAAAAAGCATCTATCCCCGCAGTTGGTTCACGGAAACGGTACAGCTCCCCTTCGAGGACGGGGAATTTCCCGTATCCGCCCACTACGATGCGCTGCTCACCACGCTGTACGGCGACTACATGACGCCGCCGCCGGTGGAGGAGCGCGGGCAGAAGGTTCACGCGGAGCTCGTGGATCTGGAACGTTCCTACACGGAGTATGCAGGCGTGCAGAAGCAAATGCACTTCAAGGAATACACGCGCAGCATCCGTTGACGGATAAAAAACCGGCAAAATTGTCAATGCTTTGCAAAAAGGAGAAGGGGAAAAATGAGCAAGTTGAGAAAATGGACGAGCTTTGTTCTGTGCATACTGCTGGTCGGCGCGCTGCTGGTCGGCTGCGGCGACGACACAAAGCAGAACGACCAGCCCAACAAGCCGGGTACGACGCAGGGTACGGAGGATCCCTCCGGCCAGCAGAATACACCGGCTGATCCCGCGAAAAAGCTGGAGCTCGAGACGCCGGTCGGTACGCTGACCTTCCCGGAGGAATGGGCGGGCGACGTGCAGACGAAGGACACCTCCACGGACGGCACCTATGCCATGAGCTTCTATGGCACGGTCAACGGAGCGGATGTGCTGCTGTTCGAGATCGCCATCGGCGCGGCGGAGGGCGGCTATCAGCTGGGCAGCGCACCGGACGCGGACGGCAATATGCAGTCGGTCTGGCTGAACATCAGCGAGATCAAGGCGGAGCCGGATTGGTCGGAGGCGGACACGGCCCGCATCAACACCCTGCAGGAGTGCGTGAATGATTTGATCTACCAGCTCCAGCAGCTGGACGGCTTCCAGCTGGCGAACTGACCAAGGGCGATGAGTGTCAGGAGAAAGCTTGGCGCACTGTTCTATCATTCGGTCGCTAAGCACCTTCCGGTATCGTACAGCTCCCTGCATCTGGGTCAGACGGCGCTGCGGCGCTTCTGCGGCAAATTGATGCTGGCGGAGTGCGGTAAAGAGGTCAATATCGAGAAGAATGCCATTTTCAGCGAGAAGGTCACACTGGGCGACCGTTCCGGCATCGGGATCAATGCCAAGATATACGGCACCTGCCACATCGGGGATCACGTCATGATGGGCGCGGATGTAACGATCATCACACGGAACCACGAGTTCGCCAGAACGGATATCCCCATGATGGAACAGGGCTTCCGTCCCGAGGAGCCGGTCTACATCGGCAACGATGTGTGGATCGGGGATCGTGTGATGATCATGCCCGGCGTACATATCGGGGACGGATGTATCATCGGGGGGGGGACAGTTGTAACCAAGGACATTCCGGCGTATACCATTGCCGCCGGCGTACCCGCCCGGGTACTGCGGACGCGGCAGAACACATGAGACAAGTGCAGGAAAGCGGGTGATCGTGATGAACGATAAAATAACGCTGCTGGCGGTGCTCACCGTCGGCACGGCCTTCACCTTCCTCTGGCTGATGCTCTGCAAGGAGCGTCTTCGTATCAAATGGTACGCCGCACTGCCCATCGCGGTGCTGCATACGATCTGCGGCGTGCTGTGCGTGAAGGTCTTTGCCGTTGTCGAGGTGGGGTTCGACATGAGCAAAGCGGGCAATATGAGCCTGTTCGGCGGCATATTTATCCTCCCACTGTTCTACTACCTGGGCGCGAAGCTGACCAGGCGAAAACCGGCGGAGGTATTCGACGTATTCACCATCTGCATGATCTTCACACTGATGTGCGCCCGCTTCAACTGCATTCTCAGCGGCTGCTGCGCGGGCAAGGTCATACCGGGACTGTCCATCCGCTGGCCCACCCGTGAGCTGGAGATCCTGTTTTATATCGTCCTGCTGTTCTGGCTGGGCAGACCCGTCCGCCAGAGCAAGCGCGTGGGGATGATCTACCCCCTGTACATGATCGCGTATGGCGCGTTCCGCTTCCTGACCGAGTGGCTGCGGACGTATGAGACGGCTTCACCGCTGCACCGCGGCCATGTCTGGGCGCTTATTACTCTGGCACTGGGCTTGAGTATTTACTATACACAACGAGAGAAAATCCAAAAAAGAGGAGGAAAACAAAGAAGATGAAGCAAGTTTTCAAACGTTTCCTGTCGTTGGCGCTTGCCATGCTGATGGTGCTGACACTGCTGCCCGCCATGACCACCACGGCGTGGGCGGCGACCAGCGGCACTGTGACCGGCCTGGCCGACGAGCACATCGGCCTGAGCTTTACGGGCACTGCGGACAACGCGTGGAGCGCCAGCAGCACGCAGATCATCGGTAAGGCTCGGTCTACGTCTGGGTCAGGCTGCGGCGGTGGCAGTAACTATCGTTCTACGCTGACCATCACCAACAACAAGGCCACGACGGCGACGCTGTCCTTTGACTATACCGTCGTGGTAAGCGGAGGTACGATTCTGGTGAACAACACCACGCTCACCGCAAACGGCAGCTTCAGTCAGGAGCTTGCACCCGGCAAGACCGTTGAGGTGGAGATCGAATCCGGCAGCACCAGCGCCGACACCCAGATCACCATGAGCAACGTGAAGCTGGTGGCCGACGTGAGCGCCACCGTGACCTTCCAGCCCGCCGAGAACGGCTCCTATACCGTGGACGGGCGGAATATCACCGAGGTGTACACCCACACCCAGAGCTCCATGACCGCCTATCAGGTGGAGGCGACCCCGGCGGAGGGCTACCGCTTCAAGGGATGGTACGATGTGGCCAGCGGAAAGTGCATCAGCACCGATGCCAAGACCGCTCTGAACTTTGACAGTGACCGTACCATCACGGCGCGGTTCGTCAGCAAGGAGCTGGCGCTCTTTGAGACCGGCGGTCAGATATTTGACGACCTGAACGACGCGATCGCGGAGGCGCAGAAGAACCTGCCCGCTATCATCACACTCGCCGAGAGCGGTAAGATCACGGGAAACTACACCATCCCCTCCAAGGTCACCCTGCTGATCCCCTTTGACGAGGCCAAGACCTGCTATACCAGTACCCCGACAGCCATCACCTCTACCACCCCCACCGCTAAGCCCTTCCGGACGCTGACCATGGCGGCGGGCAGCTCCCTCACCCTTGCAAACGGGGCGGCCATCAGCATCGGCGGTCAGTATTGTGCGCCCGGCGGCAGTGCTTCTGGCAAGATGGTCGGGCCCTATGGCTACATCAAAATGGAGTCCGGCAGCGCCATCACCGTGAAGTCCGGCGCAAGCCTGTACGCATGGGGCTTCATCTCCGGCAGCGGCGCCGTCACCGTGGAGTCCGGCGGCTCTGTCTACGAGTGGTACCAGATTCTGGACTTCCGCGGCGGCTCGGCATCTTCTGCTATGGGCAACAAGGTGTTCCCCTTTAGCCAGTACGCCGTGCAGAATGTGGAGGTACCCCTGACCCTGTACGCCGGTGCCAGCGAGACGGTGTATACTGCGGTATACGCCATAAGAAAGATCAACCCCACCTCTATTCCCTTTATCGGCGACAAGGGTATGTTTAAGCTGACCTCCGGCAGTCTAACCAAGGCGTATGACGGCGCCACCGACCGCATCCACTATACCATCGACGGTGTGGCGGAGGTCAACAGCCTGAACCTGAAGCTGGCAGGCGCGAGCGTCAGCTCCAGCAGCTATGTCCTGCCGCTGACCAACAACATGACCATCAATTTGACCACCGGCAGCAAGCTGACTATCAATCAGACGGCATCGCTGCTGCCCGGCGTGGAGACCACCATCGCCAAGGACGCCGAGCTGGTGGTGTCCAGCGGCAAGAGCATCTATATCTATGACCGTGACGAATGGATTGTCAATGCATACACCTGCAAAGGCAATTTCTGTGCGGTAGGATATGCCCCCGGAAAGCATTATAACCGCACAAATGCAGACCTTATCGATGTGAAGGTGGACGTCAACGGTACGCTGACCGCCAACGGCGGCATCTACACCACCAAGGGCGGTGCGGACATCTGCTCCAGCAACGGCACCGGTGTCTACAACCAGCAGGGCAGACCCGGCACGGAGACCACGACGTATCAGTACACGCAGATCAATTCCGACGTGACGGCACATGAGATCCCCATCACCGCCGCCAAGCTGCACAACGCCGACGGTACCTATACGGAAACCGCGACCGCAAACGCTGGCGATATCATCAACTATGTTGATGGCGTTTGGGGCGGCGAAGAGCCCACGGAGCTGACGGTTACCTTTGAAGCCAACGGCAGTGCGGAATACCCGGTCGAAGGCACGATGACCCCGCAGACCGTAAATGCGAAGACCGATACCGCACTGAACGCAAACTCTTTTACCCGCGAAGGCTACAACTTCCTGAACTGGAATACGGCGGCCGATGGTACTGGCGACTCCTATGCGGATGGTGCGACTGTTAATCTGACCGAGAACACCACCCTCTACGCCCAGTGGGAGGACAATCATTCTCTCACCAAGGTGATCAACAAGAAGGATGCCACCTGCACCGAGGACGGCTACACCGGTGATACGGTCTGCGCCATCTGCGGCAAGGAAATCACCAAGGGCACGGTCATCCCCGCCAAGGAACACACCGAGGAGACGATCCCCGGCAAGGCACCCACCTGCACCGAGCCCGGCCTGACGGACGGCACCAAGTGTTCCGTCTGCAACAAGGTACTCGTTGCACAGAAGGAAATCCCCGCCAACGGCCACACCGAGGAGACGATCCCCGGCAAGGCACCCACCTGCACCGAGCCCGGCAAGACCGAGGGCAAGCACTGCTCCGTCTGCAACGAAGTCATTGTTAAACAGGAAGAGATTCCCGCCAAGGGCCACAGCTGGAATGACGGCGTGATCACGACCTCTCCTACCTGTGAGAACGCCGGTGTCAAGACCTACACCTGCACGGTCTGCTCTGCAACCAAGACCGGAGCAATCGACGCGACTGGACATACTCCGGTTGAAGTTGCGGAACAGCCCGCTACCTGCGAGGAACCCGGTCACACGGCGGGTACCAAGTGCTCCGTATGCGATGCAATTCTCTCCGGTATGGAAGAGATCCCCGCAACGGGCCATACCGAGGTCATCGATCCGGCTGTTGAGCCGACTTGCACCGAACCCGGCAAGACCGAGGGCAAGCACTGCTCCGTCTGCAACGCGGTCATCGTTGCACAGACTGCGATTCCCGCCAAGGGTCACACCGAAGTCATTGACGCAGCAAAGGCTCCGACCTGCACCGAGCCTGGCCTGACGGAAGGCAAGCATTGCTCTGTCTGCAACGAAGTCATTGTTAAACAGGAAGTGATCCCTGCGACCGGCCACAAGCCGGAGATTCGCAATGCGGTCGAAGCGACGCTCACCGCACCCGGTTACACCGGCGACACCTACTGCTCTGTCTGCAATGAACTGCTGACACAAGGCACGGAAATTCCTAAGACCGGCGCACATATCACTTGGGTGATCGACGGCAAGGTCGTAGCTGAGGAAGATTATCTGAAGGGCACCATGCCTTCCTTCAAGGGCAGCACAGATAAGGCTCCTGACGACAACTACCGCTACACCTTCACCGGCTGGAGTCCGGAGGTTGTGGTTGCTGAAGAGGATGCCACTTATACGGCACAGTACTCTGCAACCGAGCGCGTGTTCTACACCATCACCTTCAATGCCAACGGCGGCACAGGCAGTATGGAGCCTCAGCGCTTTGAGGTGGGCATCGATACCGCGCTGAACAAAAACGCATTTACCCGCGAGAACTACAAGTTTAACAACTGGAACACTGCCGCAGATGGCAGCGGCGCCACCTATGCCGATGCGGGCGCGATCCTTGAACTGACCGGAGATATGACGCTGTATGCTCAGTGGCAGATCTGGAACGGCTGGGTCACGGATAAAACCGGCAGACAGTACTACAAGGACGGCGAGCTGCAGAAGACCAGTTGGACAGTCATTGACGGCAATACCTACTATCTGGACACCGAAACCGGATACGCGGCTACCGGCATCGCGACACTGATCCCCGATGGAGCAACGGAAGAAGCCCGCTGCGTCTTTGACGCTAACGGCGTGTTCCAGAGCGGCGTTACCGGCGTCTATGATGTCGGAAATGATACCTATTGGCTCAACAGCGGCATCATCGAGGAGGAGGCCGGCTTGAAGCGCGTGGTCAAGGAGAACGGCGAGGTCAACTATTATTACTTCGGCGAGGATGGTAAGGCAGTCAAGGGCGGCAACTACAAGGTGGAGAAGAAGAGCAACGACCTGCCTCTGCCGTGCTATCAGTATCGCTTCGACGCCAGCGGCGTTATCGAGCACGATAAGGATACCAGTAAGAACGGTATTGCCATGGCGGATTCCGGCACAGATCACTACTTCATCGACGGCGTCAAGGTCGGCGAGGGCCTGATTTGCATCGACGGGGAGTACTACTATGCCAGAACCTCTACCGGCGAGATCATCAAGGATCAGAGATATTGGATCTCCAAGAACAACGATTATTATAAGATCCCGTGTGCCATGTACTACTTCAATGCCAACGGCGTGATGCAGATCGACGGCTTTGTCCACGTGGGCAATGATACGTATTACTACGAGAACGGCGCGCTGGTCACGGGCTTCACGAAGATCGATGAGGACTACTACTTCTTCAACGCCGGCAGCGGCAAGATGTACAAGGATGCCAACATGTGGGTCGGCAAGAACACCTACGGTGTGGAGCCGGGTATGCACTACTTCGGCGCGGATGGCAAAATGGTCATTCCTGATATGGTGAATGGTGAAAAGAAGATCGTTACCGAGAACGGCAATCTGTACTTCACCATTGACGGCGTGAAGATGGTCGGCGGGCTGTATGAGCTGGACGGCGCATACTACTACGCCCAGAACAACGGCGAACTGGCGGTCAACTGCTCTGCCTATGTGGGGACGGAGTTGCTGGCCAAGGACGGCTGGTACGGCTTTGATGAAGAGGGTAAGCTGCTCATGACAGGCTTTGTGACCGGCGGCGGAGCTACCTACTACTATGCAGATGGTGTCCGCACTAAGGGCTTCACGAAGATCGACAACGCCTACTATATCTTCAATATCAACAGCGGCAAGATGTATAAGGATGCCACCATGTGGGTCGGCGCCAATAACTACGGTGTGGAGCCGGGTATGCATTACTTCGATGCAGACGGCAAGATGTTCGTTCCGGATCTGGAGCATGGCGTCAAGAAGATCACCGAGGAAAATGGTAAGCTGTACTTTACTGTTGACGGCGTGAAAATGAAGAACGGCCTGTATGAGCTGGACGGTGAATACTATTTTGCGCAGTACAGCGGCGAGCTGGCAGTGAATGAATCCGCCTATGCGGAGACAACGCTGCTGAGCGGAAACGGCTGGTATGGTTTCGGCGCAGATGGAAAGCTGATCAAGACAGGCTTTATCAGCGGTGGCGACGGGAACTATTATTATACGAACGGTGTCCGTGCCAAGGGGTTCACGAAGATCGGCGACGACTATTACCTTTTCAATGCCGGCAGCGGCAAGATGTATAAGGATGCCACCATGTGGGTGCCCGCCAACGACTACGGCGTGGAGCCGGGCATGCATTACTTTGATGCCGACGGCAAGATGTTCGTCCCGGACTTGGAGCATGGCGTCAAGCAGATCACCGAGGAAAATGGTAAGTTGTACTTTACCATTGACGGCGTGAAAATGACGAACGGCCTGTATGAGCTGGATGGCGCTTACTACTTCGCACGCTACGATGGTACGCTTGTGACCAATGGCTCTGCATATGTGGAGACCAATCTGTTCAGCGGCAAGGGCTGGTATGGCTTTGATGCAGACGGCAGGCTCATTAAGACGGGCTTTGTGACCGGCGACGGAAAGAGCTTCTACTACGCTGACGGCGTGCGCGCCAAGGGATTCACGAAGATCGAAAACAGCTACTACATTTTCAACGCGCACAGCGGCATGATGTACAAGGACGCCAACATGTGGGTCGGTGCCAATAACTACGGTGTGGAGCCGGGGATGCACCACTTCAATGACGACGGCAAGATGGCAGTCTGAGCAAACGCCGTATAGCGGCATAAGCAACACCTAAAAAGCGGAGGCTTCACGATATCCGTGAAGCCTCCGCAGTGCCAATGCATATGCCTCCAACGCCGCCGATCGGTTTTCCTGCCAAAGCGCGGCAAAGCGGCGCGCCTGAGATAGCGCCATACGCAGCAAGACCTCCGATCGTCCGACCGGAGGTCTTGCGCATTTTCACGTTTTTACAGTTTGCGTGTTTACGGCGCGCCCGGCGTATCCTCCGGCGATGCGTTCTCCTGCGTCCGGGCGGAGGCGTCCTCCGTGATAGTGGGGATGAACGCCTTGGCCAGCCGCCCCTTGCCACGCTGCTTGATATAGAAGTACCCGATGGTGCTGAACACCACCGCGCCGATGAAATTGACGAACAGATCCGCCATGGTGTCGTACAGACCGATATCCAGATACCCGTCGAAGCCCAGGTCCTGCCCGTTGACGGCGACAGAGTGGATGCCGTCGATGGTGACGGGAATGTTGCGGTTGGTGGGATCCAGCATGACGGAGGTGATGGACTGCACCACCGTGTCCTTCTGCATATCCATGTGGAACAGACGGTCCATGCCGAACTCGAAGAACTCCCACAGCACGCCGACGGTCATGGAGAAGCAGAACGCCGCCAGCGCCACATAGATGGGGGACAGCTCAAATTTGATGCGGCTGTTGCGGTTGAGAATGTCGATGAGGGCGAAGCCCGTGGCGGCGCAGAGAAAGCCAGTGGTGGTGTGGAGCATGGAGTCCCAATGGGGATAGGTGATGAAATAGCACTCCAGCTCGCCTAAGATCTCCGCCGCGAAGATGAACAGCAGGATGATGATCTCCAGCGTGGACGGCAGCTCAATGCCAAAGTTCTGCTGGATGAAAAAGGGCAGTATGAACAGTGCCAGCACCAGCAAGCAGATGAACGCGCTCTCGTACTCGCCCCGGATGACGGAGGACACCAGCGTGGCCAGTACGATAAGACGCAATACCAGATAGACGGTGAACACCGCCGGCTGACGGCGGATGGTACCTCGCAGGTCACGAGGGCGGGGGAAGGGCTTACGGTGTTTCTTCATGGTGTTCCTCCTTCTTTTCAGAATGGCGCGCCGGACACGAGCCGCCGCATTTCTCGCAGCCGCGGCAGTTACCGCAGCAGTTCTTTCGGTTCCGAACGGCGGTGCGGAGGGCGAAGAACAGCGCGATCCCGATCGCCGCGAGGATGAGGATATCCCAGATATTCATAGCAGCAGCCCGATGCCGTGGGTCACAAAGGCCGCCACCCACGCGATGAGGCACTGCCACAGGGCGAGACCCACCGCCCATTTGCCGCCCAGCTCACGCCGGACGGAGGCCACCGCCGCGATGCACGGCGTGTACAGCAGGCTGAACACCAGCAGGGACGCCGCCGCCAGCGGCGACAGCAGGGTGGCGATGCTGCCGCCGAACAGCACCTCCAGCGTGGCCACTACGCTCTCCTTGGCCATGAAGCCGCTGAGGAGCGCGGTGCAGATGCGCCAGTCGCCAAGGCCCAGCGGCGCGAACAGCGGCACCAGCACACCGGCCACCATGGCCAGCATACTGTCCGCCGAGTCGGACACCATGTTCAGGTGCAGGTCAAAGCTCTGGAGGAACCACACCACCACCGTGGCGATGAGAATGACGGAGAAGGCGCGCTGCAAAAAGTCCTTGGCCTTTTCCCACAGAAGCTGCGCCACGTTCTTGATGCTGGGCAGGCGGTAGTTGGGCAGCTCCATCACAAAGGGGATGGGCTCGCCCCGGAACAGCGTGTCCTTATAGAGAAGCGCCGCCAGAATACCCACCAGAATACCCAGCAGGTACAGGCCCGCCATAATGAGGCCGCCCTTGCCGGGGAAGAACACGCTGACGAAGAAGGAGTAGATGGGCAGCTTGGCAGTGCAGCTCATGAACGGCGTCAGCAGGATGGTCATTTTCCGGTCCCGCTCACTGGTCAGGGTGCGTGTGGCCATCACTGCCGGCACGGTGCAGCCGAAGCCGATGAGCATGGGAACGATGCTTTTGCCGGACAGACCGATCTTGCGCAGCAGCTTGTCCATGACGAAGGCCACGCGGGCGATGTAGCCGCTGTCCTCCATAAGGGACAGGAAGAAAAACAGCGTCACGATAACGGGCAGGAAGCTCAGCACGCTGCCTACGCCGGTGAAGATACCGTCGATGACCAGACTGTGGATGACGGGGTTCACCCCCATGCCCGTCAGGGCGCTGTCCGTCAGGGCGGACAGCTTGTCGATGCCCATCGCCAGCAGAGTCTGGAGCCACTTGCCGATGACGTTGAATGTCAGATAGAACACCAGCACCATGATGCCGATGAAGCAGGGGATGGCGGTGTGCCGCCCGGTGAGGATGCGGTCGATCTTCTCGCTGCGGATGCGCTCCCGGCTCTCCCGGGGCTTGATGACCGTCTGCTCGCACAGCCGCTCGATGAAGTCAAAGCGCATATCCGCGATGGCGGCGCTGCGATCCAGACCACGCTCCGTCTCCATCTGCCGGACGATATGCTCCAGCATCTCCTGCTCATTCTCGTCCAGCGCCAGCTGCTCCAGAATAAGGGGATCCCCCTCAATGGCCTTGGTGGCGGCGAAGCGCACCGGCAGACCCGCCTGCTCGGCGTGATCCTCAATGAGGTGCACCACCGCGTGGATGCAGCGGTGGACGGCGCCGCCGTGGTCGTCCCGGTCGCAGAAATCCTGCTTCAGCGGCGGCTCCTGATACTTGGCAACGTGGATGGCGTGGCGGATCAGCTCGTCCACGCCCTCGTTCTTGGCGGCAGAGATGGGGATCACCGGCACGCCCAGCATGGACTCCATGGCGTTGATGTCGATGGAGCCCTGATTGCCCACCAGCTCGTCCATCATGTTCAGCGCCACCACCATGGGGATGCCCATCTCCAGAAGCTGCATGGTCAGGTACAGGTTCCGCTCGATGTTGGTGGCGTCCACGATATTGATGATGGCCTTGGGCTTGTCCTGTAAAACGAAGTTCCGGGACACGATCTCCTCGCTGCTGAAGGGGGACATGGAGTAGATGCCCGGCAGGTCGGTGACCTCCGTGTCGGGATACCCCCGGATAACACCGGATTTCCGATCCACCGTGACGCCGGGGAAATTGCCCACGTGCTGCTTGGAGCCGGTGAGCTGGTTGAACAGGGTGGTCTTGCCGCAGTTCTGGTTGCCCGCCAGTGCAAAGGTCAGGGTCGTGCCCTCCGGCACCGGGTGTTCCCCTTTCTTGGTGTGGTAGCGCCCGCCCTCGCCGAGACCCGGATGCTCCACCATTTTGCTTTCCCGCCGGGCATGGGCGGCGGCCGGGGCACTCGCCGCCGGGGTGACTGCGATCCGGGCCGCATCGTCCAGACGCAGCGTCAGCTCGTACCCATGGATCTGCAATTCCATCGGGTCGCCCATGGGCGCAAATTTCACCAGCGTGACCCGCTCGCCGGGGATCAGCCCCATATCCAGAAAATGCTGCCGCAGAGCGCCTTCGCCGCCCACGGTCCCGACCACGGCGGTCTCGCCGATGTTCAAATCTTTCAACGTCATATGGAATGCTCCTCTCGAGCGTGTTTGTTAGTTCGCGTTAACAATAGTAATATAGGCTAACTTTCCGGCGTTGTCAAGAGAAACGGGGCTGTTCTGAACTGCTCTCTGAAAAAATAATGTCGCCTTCCTCGAATATCAGAAAAAGTGCAAAAAATAAGAGCCTGTACCCGGGAAGCTCCCGCCGTACAGGCTCTTATCGTTTTTTATTCAGTTCGCGGTGTGGTAGCCGTCAGGGTTCTTCTTCTGCCAGTTCCAGCTGTCGGCGCACATCTCCTCGATGCCGTACTCAGCCACCCAGCCCAGCTCGTTCTTGGCCTTGGTGGGGTCGGCGTAGCACTCGGCGATATCGCCGGGACGGCGCGGGTCGATGACATAAGGGAGCTTCTTGCCGCAGGCCTTTTCGAAGGCGTGGATGACATCCAGCACGCTGTAACCCTTGCCGGTGCCGAGGTTGCAGATGAAGAGGCCGCAGTTCGTCTCCAGCTTCTTGATGGCGCAGACATGGCCGCGGGCCAGATCGACGACGTGGATATAGTCACGCACGCCGGTGCCGTCCGGGGTGGGGTAGTCGTTGCCGAAGACATGGACCTTTTCCAGCTTGCCGATGGCGACCTTGGCGATGTAGGGCATCAGGTTGTTGGGGATGCCGTTGGGGTCCTCGCCGATGAGGCCGGACTTGTGGGCACCGATGGGGTTGAAGTAGCGCAGCAGGGCGACGTTCAGCTCCGGGTCCGCCTTGCAGACATCCTCCAGAATGCGCTCGGTGAAGGCCTTGGTGGTGCCGTAGGGGTTGGTGGTCTTGCCCACAGGGAAGTCCTCGGTGATGGGCACGGAGGCCGGGTCGCCGTAGACGGTGGCCGAGGAGCTGAACACGAAGTTGTGGCAGTTGTGGCGGCGCATCACATCCAGAATGACGAGGGTGCAGTTCAGGTTATTGTAATAGTACTCGATGGGCTTGGAGACGCTCTCGCCCACAGCCTTATAGGCAGCGAACTGGATGACGGCGTCGATGTCCGGGCACTCGGTGAAGATCTTCTCCACGTCCTCATGCTTGGTCATGTCCGCGTTGTAGAAGCGGAAATCCTTGCCGGTGATCTGCTTAACACGGTCAAGCACCACCGGAGAAGCATTGTAATAGTTATCTGCCACCACGACATCGTAGCCCGCATTCAGCAGCTCGATGCAGGTGTGGCTGCCAATATAACCGGCACCGCCGGAAACCAGAATTGCCATAGCAAAGTACCTCGCTTATCACCAAAATACCGATGCGGGCTTGCCCCGCGCTCTGCCTAAAGAATACCGCGTTTTGGATGCAGAATCAAGTATCTGGAATTTTATTAAGATGGATTTTTGTTGCTTTTCGAAATTCAACTTTTTGATTTAAGAAGATTTTTCTCCGATTCTACATGGAGAGAAGCGGCCCTTTGTGCAAATAGGAGAAAAGGGAAAGGGAGCCGCAGCGGCAGCTCCCTCAAA
>OHSB01000206.1_pt1 | contig 15633 bp, 8 predicted proteins | sample 1578591 | NCBI WGS metagenome assembly OHSB01 (sample SAMEA3879508, study PRJEB24766) | human gut metagenome | biome: human-associated habitat; feature: feces | place: USA | collected 1985/1987 | reverse complement strand
CCTGGAACTGCGTGGACGGGTCTGGATTCTTCAACGAAGTGTTCCCTCGTTCTATACCGATGACAAGGCAATCCGCTTTGTCCCGGATGCCGGACTGTTGGATGGTCTTTCCTATCAACTTGGAATTGTCTGAGATTTGGAACTGCTCGATGCTGACATCGTTTGCTTTCGGATGCAAATGAGCCTTGTAGTCCTGGTATTTCTCTTCAACGTAAGTCCGGAAATGTTCCAAGTCGGAGTCGGAACCGGCAACAACGATTTTGTCGAAAGGATAAAGGTGCTCTTCCCCGCCCGGAATGTTAATCCGGTTGTCGCCCCGGATAATGGTTACGATATTCACATTGCAATGTTTGCGGAAATTCAATTCTCGTAAAGTCTTGCCGATGCTCGGTGAGTTTTGTTTGACCTCAAAATCTGCCAAGTGCAGGTCCCTTTCCAACATGTGATTGGCAAAGTGGTGGTTGATGGTCGCATGCTTCTCTTCTTCCACTTCCCTTGCCGTCAAGTTGGAGAAGAAGCGGCGTTCCATCAAGATGGATTGCTTCTTGAGCTTCTTGGAGAAAATGATGGAAATGATAATCAGGGAAGCGATTACCCACATATAGCTGGCTGCCGTGTTGAGCAGTTGGGCAACGGGAATCATCACCATGACAATACAAAGGATGACACGCAGCAAGATGAGGGAAATCAGAGGCCCGCGGTTGAATTTGTTGTCGTTCCATAACTGTTGGAATTCGACGGAACGGTTCTTCTTCATCATGATGGCACGGAGCATCGGTGAAATCAGTGTCAAGATCAGGATTAAAGAGAGGATGTCGCCTTTCCATCCCGGCAAATAGTTCGTGATGAGTGGCGAAACATATTGCAACCATACGAATATCAACACAATGGAAACGGAAGCGTAAGTGCCGACAATGCGGGCAAGTGCTTTGAGTAACTTGTGCCATGCGCTCTTTTGGGTGATGGTGCTCGAGCCGGATGCGTATTTCTGCAAAAGCAACATCCATTTCTCCGGGATGATGCGCTCCAAACGGTTATACGCTGGTTCGGATAACCGGATCATATAAGGAGTAAAGAAGGTGGTCAATACGGATACTGCCACGACTATCGGATAAAGGAAGTGGTCTGTCACCTTCAACGAGAGTCCCAATGCTGCCAAGATAAAGGCAAACTCTCCGATTTGTGCCAAAGAGAAGCCGGATTGTACGGCAATTTTCAGCGGTTGCCCGGACAAGAGCACGCCGAATGTGCCGAAGCAGATTTGACCTGTCATCACGATGGCTGTTAATATCAGGATCGGTATTTTGTATTCCCACAGCATCAAGGGGTCGATCATCATGCCGACAGAGACGAAGAAGATGGCACCGAAGAGGTTCTTGACGGGTTTGACCAACAGCTCGATGTGTTCCGCTTCAATGGTCTCAGCCAACAATGACCCCATGATGAAAGCTCCCAAGGCGGAAGAGAATCCAGCCAAGGTCGCAATCTTTACCATTCCAAAGCAAAGCCCGATGCTGATAATCAATAGTGTCTCGTCGTTCAGGTATTTGTGGCAAGTTCGGAGGAACGAAGGAATCAAGTAGATGCCGACGATGAAGCAGAACATGAGGAACACTCCCAACTTCACGACGCTGTTGAGCAATTCCATCCCTTCCACCTGTTTGCTGACGGCCAAAGTGGAGAGCAACACCATCATCAATACGGCAAACAAGTCTTCCACCACGAGTATTCCCAACACCACTCCGGAGAACTTTTGGTTGCGAAGCCCCATTTCGTCAAATGCCTTATAGATAATCGTGGTGGAGGACATGGAAAGCATCCCGCCCAAGAAGAGGGATGTCATGTGTCCCCAGCCCAGAGCCAAACCGGTTGCGTATCCGACAAACATCATGCCGGCAACGATAGTCACGGCTCCTGTTACGGCTGTTCCGCCCACTTTGACCAACTTCTTGAAACTGAAGTCCAGTCCTAATGTGAATAGGAGGAAGATGACTCCGATTTCCGACCATGTGTTGATGCTGCTCGAGTCAATCACGCTCGGTGTGAACGGGCAAGCCGGACCGCTGATGATTCCGGCAACGATATAGCCCAACACCACCGGCTGTTTCAACCATTTGAAAAGAATGGTTACAAGGCTGGCACTGATAAGGATAACAGCCAAGTCCGAGATTAATACAGGTATTTCTGACATTATAATGATGCTAATAGAATTTAAAACTTTCTTTATCGTGGCAAAGGTATGGAAAATCCAAGGAAATGGTGTGCAAAATGTTTGAATTTAGTGAAATGATTGTACAAGAATCCCCGCCTTGGAGCTTTTGGCTGCAAAGCGGGGATTGGCTATTTAGCAGGATGCTTTAACATCCTTCCTTGTTCCGAATTAAACTGTCGGTTGAGGAGCAGCAGGGTTGTTCTGTTCTTCAGAGATACCTGCGTTCGTGTTCATTTCGCACTGCGGGATACGATAAATCAAAATCTGGGATTCCGGTTCGATGTAATATTGGATAATAGCTTCGTAGTTGCTATTCTTACGGTCAACCGGTTTCTTCAAACGCAAGATGTCGAACAATCCGAAACCTTCACCCCAAAGTTCCATACGGCGTTGCAACCAAACTTCATCCTGGAACTGCTCAGCAGATGCAGCTTTGCTCTTGAACTGAGGGTCACGATAAGTCTGTACGAATGATTCCAATGTCGTTTTGGCTTTTGCCAAATCTCCGCCCATGGCTTCTGCTTCAGCTTTAATCAGGTACATTTCTTCCACACGCATCAAAGGCCAGTCTGAAGCGTTAGTCGGGTTGCCGACGATACTTTGGTAAGCACCGAACTTCACGTTGGTATATGGATCCATGCCGAATGATCCTACGACCTCCGGACTAACCAATGAAGTTGTTCCTTCTGGAGAAACGAACCACTGTTTACGGATATCGCTTGCAGGAATCATGTCATACAACTTGCTGCTTACGAAACGCCATGCGCCTACCAATGTTGTATAACCGCTACCAGTCAAAGAGCACAAGTGGGATGGCCAGTTGATAATACCAGTCTTTACGACATCGTTGTCTTCTGTAATCATTACACCCCACAACCAGGAAGCAGCAGAAGCAGAGTTGAAAGTTGGGGTAGACACTTCTTTGATAGACTGAGGAGTCCCACCAGCGATTGCTGCTTCAGCATCAGCGGCAGCTTCTTTCCATTTATGCATCAACAAGTAAGCGCGGGCACGCAAACCATGAACGACCGCTGCATCGATTTGATCTTTGCTGGCTCCGTTGTCGAAACTTTCACCCATCAGTTCCAATGCCTGGTTCAAGTCCGAAATAATCTGGTCATAAACTTGCTGGACGGTAGCACGTGGGTTGTTCTGTAACTCTTCGTCTGTCTTCTTCTCAGTTACGATTGGAACACAAAGGGCATTTTCGTGTCCTGCGTATGTGAATTGATAGAATTGAGCCAAGTTCAGATAGTCGTATGCACGAGCAGCGAAAGCTTGTCCACGATAAATCTTCAATGATGCGTCGTCTGAACCTTCTGTTAGAGTCAACACGCTGTTGGCTGCTTTTATGTGATTATAGAAGGTCTTCCAAATCAACTCATCATCCGAGCTATCATAAACACGGTCTGCATAGTTTTGAGCACGACCGAACCAGTTGTAACCGGAAGTAGTCACCGGCATGTCCTGACCGCTTTGGTCAATCATTTGTGCGATAGCTGCCACACCATAGTCACTGTGGTAGGTGTTGCTTGATGTAGATATTGTCCCGTATTGATTCAATTTGGCAGCCATTGCGTTCACTTCGGTTGTGATCAAGTTCGGACGTTTGTTGATAATTTCCTCCTTTTGGTCACCAGTCACGACGTCACCTTCAGGAAGCTTATCCAAATCGCAAGAAACCAACATAAGGGCTGCGCCTGCGAAAACTAAATATTTGTTTGAAATTTTCATAAGTCTGAATTCTCGTTTAATGGGTTTAGAAATTCAATGAAATACCACCAGAGATTGTGCGGATTGGTGAATATACGTTCTGTGCATTCGTGTAGCTCTGACGCGGGTCCATACCCTTGCGTGCAGTCAACAACGCAACATTGTCAGCAACGAAGTAGACACGGATACCATCAATCTGAATCTTACGAGTCAATGTCTTCGGCAATGTGTAACCGAATGTGATATTCTGCAAACTCAAATAGTTAGAGCTTGTCAACCAACGGTCAGATGAGTAATTAGTTGCAGCCTGGTCCTGGATGTTGCGGCGAGGGACGTCTGTATTCTTGTTGTTAGGAGTCCAACGGTTCAACATGTCCACGTGCAAAGCAGCCCCCTTTGATTGACCACTCATCAAATCTTGATAAGTGTAGTCCCAAATGCGTCCGCCCAACTGGTAAGCGAATGAAAGTGAGAAGTCGAATCCATAAGCTGTAACAGTTGTTCCGAAACCACCATATACTTTAGGCAAGATATCGCCTGTCGCAAAGCGGTTAGAAGCTGCTGTAGTATAAGACTTGGTAGTTGTCTCACCTTTGTCGTTCGGCTTTTTCAAAGCCCACATGCTTTCACCTGTTTCCGGGTCAACGCCTACAAACTTCGGCAAATACAATTGGTACATGGATTCACCTTCACGATAGATACGGCTGCCGTCAATCAACTCACCCTTCAATTCGGGAGCCAATTCGTTGATTTTGTTCTTTAAGTGAGTCAAATTGAGGTTGATATCCCAAGTGAAGTCTTTTGTTTCGATAAGCTTCGAATGCAAATCCACTTCTACACCACGGTTGATCATAGAACCGATGTTTTCCGGATAACGGGAATAACCCATGGATGCTGCCACAGGCTTAAAGTAAAGCATGTCTGTTGTCTTACGAGAGAAGTATTCAGCAGAACCGCTCAACTTGCCCCCCCAGAAGTTGAAGTCGAAACCTGTATTGAAACTGTGTGAAGTTTCCCAAGTAATCTTTTCGTTGCCTTTGTAAGTCAAAGATGTAGAGAAGTCACCGTTGCTGTTTGACAAAGCATATTGGTCTTTGTACGGGACGTAGTTACGGCTTGCGCTGCCTTCATACAGCAAAGCATCGTTACCTTGCATACCGTAGCTGATTTTGAACTTCAACATGTCAATCCAACTCTGGTTTTCCAAGAACGATTCCTTGTTCATCAGCCAACCTGCACCGAATGACCAGAAGTTACCCCAACGGTGGTCTGGGTGGAATACGGATGAAGCGTCACGACGGAAAGATGCGGAACCGAAGTACTTGCTATCATAGTCGTATTGTGCACGGAACAACCAACCTTCTGTAGCATATGTCTGAGAGTAAGAAGAGTTGTTCTGGTTCAAGATTGCATTGTCCAATTCATAGATGTCCGGGTTGTAGATCTTTTCACGTTTGCCATACAGATAAGAGAATCTGTAGTTGTAGTTTTCGTGACCTGCCAATATATCCAAGTTATGAACGTCGTTGAAAGTCTTGTTCCAGGTCAACAAATACTGCTGGTTGACGCTGAACACACGCTGGGTGCTTGCGTAGATGATACCACCGACACCGCTTGTTTCAGAGTATTGTCCATAATATGGGTTCGTTACGCTGCGGTACTGGATATTGTTGTTATCCACACCGATATTGATTTTAGCTTTGATGCCGCCCCAAAGGTCTATGTCTGCACCCCACTTGCCGCTGAACACATCTCCAGAATAGCTGCGCTTGTCCAAGATGTAGTTTGCCAACGGGTTACCATTTGGGATGACATTCTCACGTTTGAAATTCGTATCAGCTCCGTAGTCGTAACGGGTGAAGCCTCGGTTATCTTTCATGATGTTACCGCTTGCGTCACGGATATACATTGGATAGATAGCACCTACAATGTTTGCTGCGTAGAATGCGTTACCATTGGAAGTGTTTCCTTCTGTATCCTGTTCACGGCTGTCATAGTGAGTGTAAGACATGTTACCGCTCAACTTCAACCAAGGTTTTACTTGGTAGTCCGCTTTCAAGCGGGCAGTATAACGTTTGAATCCTGATTCTGGAACGATACCTTTGTCGTTCAAGTAGCCAGCAGACATGTAATAGTTCATCTTATCAGATGCACCGCTGACGTTCAAGTTATACTCTTGACGAGGATTTGTTTCAAACAATTCATCGCTCCAGTTATCTGGAATAAAGTAGTTAGTGCCGTCAGAATAACCTAATTTAGCATTCGGGTTCAATTTGCCGTCCATACCTATCAACTTCTCTCCATTAGGAAGAGTATAGACCAAATAACCCAAATAACTTTTAGACAACATAGCATCGTTGGCATAAGCATTAGCAGCAGCCAAGTCGCCATTTGCCATATATTTCTTCAAGTCACCGTTGTAGATGGCTTCATAGTTCAGTTCATAGAACTGTCCTGGGTCTGTGATGGTTTCGTAGGAAGGAACACCACGTTTGTTAACACCCCATTTGGCATCGAAGTTCACACGTGCTTCACCGCTTTTACCTTTACGGGTTGTAATCAAAATGACACCGTTTGCACCACGGGCACCATACAAGGCGTTGGATGCAGCATCTTTCAATACTGTCATGGATTCGATATCCGATGTGCTGATGGCTGAGATTTCACCATCGTAAGGCACACCGTCCACAACGTAAAGAGGTCTGTTGCTTGCAGCCATAGAGCCGATACCACGCACGCGGATAGTAGCATCCTTGCCCGGCTGACCAGTATTGCTTGTTGTTTGTACACCGGCAACTTGACCTGTCAAGGCATTTGTTACGTTAGAAGTTTGACGTTTTGCAATCTTTTCGTTACTAATTGTAGCGGCAGAACCTGTAAAGGCTGATTTCTTGGCAGTACCATAAGCGACAACCATCACTTCATCCAAATTCTGGGTGTCGGATTCCAATACGGCATTGATTTTTGAAGAGACATTGAATTGCCGGCTCTTCATACCTACATAAGAGATTTCCAAATGTTTGTGCTGAGATGGAACATCTAATGTAAAGTTTCCGTCAAAGTCGGTTACAGTACCGATAGTAGTACCTTTTACGACAACAGAAGCACCGATTACGGGGTCGCCATTTTCATCAACAACGTGACCAGTAACCTTAGTGTTCTGAGCAAAAGCCGCAGACACACCCATCAACAAGCATGCCGCAGTGGTCATAGTAAACCTTTTCATCATAAATACACACACTTAAATATTAAACAATAATTCTTAAAAATCAACCTGTAACACCATAGCTCTCTTCGCTATAGAAGCAGTAGCAATTTTTCTAATTCCAGACATCAAACCCATTCTTCTTTTTTTGCTTTTATCCTATGGTGTTAGATAATGGCTGCAAACATACGACAAAATTTGTAAAATAGCAGCAAATTATAAATTTAACTGCCCGGCTCTTTATATTTTCCTGCTTCCAATTGTCAATTAGTAACAATATATAAGCCGAAACCGCCTTTTCACTTTGTTTTTACTGATACAAATTCTGATAACCGAATGGGTTCATTGCAGGTGTTCGCCGTAAATATAAAACATTATTTTCATATTTCAATCTTTTTAAGCAGAAATTTTTTATTTTTCTTTGTCCTGACGGGGGGAAATCAGCCAAAGCATACGGACTTTTGTCTGGCTTCGTCATCGTGTCACCCGAAAATCCTCATCAAAATTTGGCTATTTTTTGATACTTTCTATCAACATAGTTTGCGTGCGAATTGTCCTTTTTTTGAGAAAGACCAGTCTTTTTTGTTTTTCACTTATATGATAAGTGCTTTCTGACTTTGACGAAGTCTGGAAAAAAGCAAGCAGAAGTTCTCTTGCTATCATTAAATGTTGTAACTTTGTGCCGTTTTTTTAAATAAATACTCATGCAAAAAGAATCTTTAATGAAAATCAATCGACATATCCATCAATGCCTTTTCTTAGGCGCATCTCTCCTATTCGCCTCCTGTTCTCAACAAGAAACAAATCAAGAGACAGTTGTATTTTCATCCGGTGAGGACGGTTATAAGAGTTACAGAATCCCAGCCATCATTCAACTTCCAAAAGGTGACCTTTTGGCGTTTTGTGAAGGGCGAGTAGATGGAGCCGGAGATTTCGGAAACATTCAAATTGTTATGAAAAGAAGTCATGACAATGGAAAAACATGGAGCGCAATCCAGACTGTAGCAAGCAACGGAACATTGCAGGTCAGCAATCCTGCTCCAGTGTTTGACACGATGGATCCCGACTACCCGGACGGACGAATTTTCTTGTTTTACAACACAGGCAATGTCAGTGAACCGGAAGTGTTGAAAGGTAATGGATTTAAACAATGTTGGTATGTTTCATCAAGCGACAAAGGACAATCTTGGTCGGATCCGGTAGAAATCACAAAAGATGTCTTCCTTGCCAATCGGCCGGATATCGATTCACTCTATAATCATCCGGAAGATTGGCGCTATTATGCAAATACTCCGGGACATGCCATCCAATTGCAGGAAGGCGAGCACAAAGGAAGAATCTATGTGGCTGCCAACCATTCATACGGTGACCCGCAACCGAACGGGAAACATTACATCGCCCACGGTTTTTATACCGACAATCATGGGAAGAGTTTCTCGCTTAGCAACAACATTGATTATCCGGGAAGCAATGAGTCAATGGCAGTCGAATTGTCAGACGGCACTCTGATGATGAATAGCCGTAACCAACAGGGAAACAAGAAAGCACGTATTGTCACACTGAGCCATGATGGTGGAACAACTTGGGAAAAGCCGACATTCGACACGACATTGATTGACCCGGTATGCCAAGGCAGTATTGTTGCGCTCGGCGAAAAGGACGGGAAAAGCATCATTGCTTTCTGTAACAATGCGGACACATTGAACCGCAACAACTTGACTTTGCGCATCAGCTATGACAACGGACAAAATTGGAGCAAGAGCTATTTGATTTACGGAAACGATTCATTGCCGGAAAAGAACGATTATTCAGCCTATTCGGATATTACATTGACTAATGAAGGCAAAGTGGGCATCTTGTATGAAAAGGATAATTACTCCAAAATTGTTTATACGACGATAAAGCCTTGAGATAGTTTAGTTCGGATATGAATATTTTATTGGATATGCATACGCATACCATCGCAAGCGGGCATGCGTACAGTACATTACAAGAAATGGCTCATGCCGCATCGGAAAAAGGTTTGAAACTATTGGGGATTACGGAGCATGGTCCTGCATTGCCAGGCTCTTGCCATCCCATCTATTTCGAGAACCTGCATGTCATTCCAAGGAATATGTATGGGGTGGAACTGATGATTGGTGCGGAATTAAACATCCTCGATTACGAAGGGAACATCGATTTGAACGAACGTTACTGGCGGTTGCTCGACCATCGTATTGCCGGAATGCATTCAAAGTGTTATATTACCGGAAGCATCGAACAAAACACGGATGCAATGTTAGGCGCCATCCGGAATCCATTTGTGCAAATCATCAGCCATCCGGGTGACGGCACGGCAGACATTATGTTTGAGCCAGTGGTGCTGGAAGCAAAGAAAACGCACACTGTGCTCGAAATCAACAACAGTTCTTTGAATCCGGTCCGACATAAGGAGAAAGCAAAGTCAAACAACTTAGAAATACTCCACCTGTGCAAACAATACGAAGTTCCGGTGATTTTGGGAAGCGATGCGCATATTTCCTTTTCCATTGCGGATTACGGATATATTTATGAATTGTTACAAATAGCGGAGTTTCCGGATGAATTAATCCTAAACGACAAGCCGGATTTCTTCAAAAGCTATTTAAAGGAAACGCCTTAACTTAATTTGTAAAAGACATTTTATAAATTAACTTAAGATGTTTGCTTTGTCTTTTCATTTTTTATTACTTTTGCTCATTATGCGAATATAAATTTACGATAACATGAAAAGACGTGATTTCTTAAAAACGGGAGCTTTAGCAGGAGCTGCTCTTACTCTTAACTTCGAAGGATTGCGAGCTGCCCTCACATCCAACACAATGGCTGTTGAAGCTGTTCCAGACATGGTTGCCGTAATGGGCGGCGAACCGGAAGTAATGTTGGATAAAGCATTGGAAGCCTTGGGCGGAATAGGTCAATATATAAAGAAAGGGCAAAAAGTAGTCATTAAGCCAAACATCGGATGGGACAGAACTCCGGAAATGGCAAGCAATACCAATCCGAAATTAGTAAAAGCCTTGGTTCAGAAGTGCCTTGCCGCAGGAGCACAAAAGGTGACTGTATTTGACCATACGTGTGACAATTGGCAAAAATGCTATGAGACAAGCGGTATCGCCGCAGCTGTCAAAGAAGCTGGTGGAATCATCATGCCTGCCAACGACGAGAAATATTTCAAGGAAGTTGCCATTCCAAACGGTGTGAAACTGAAAAGTGCGAAAATCCATGAGGCTTTAGTAGAAGCGGACGTGTGGATCAATGTTCCGGTATTAAAGAATCATGGCGGAGCGAAAATGACTTGTGCCATGAAGAACTATATGGGAATTGTTTGGGACAGACGTTATTTCCACCAAAATGACTTGCAACAGTGCATTGCCGACATTTGTACTTGGCAAAAGAAGCCGGTGTTGAACATCGTGGATGCTTATCGCATCATGCACCAAAACGGTCCTCAAGGAAAGTCATTGTCTGACGTGGCTACTTTGAAGTCGTTGATTGTCTCTCCGAATATCGTTGCAATTGATACGGCAGCACTGTCGTTGTTCAACCAAGTCAAGAAATTGGAAATCGAGGCTGTTTCCCATATCGGTAGAGGTGAAGCCAACCACTTAGGAACAACTAATTTGAAATCATTGAACATCAAACGTATCAAAATTTGATATATTCATGAAACGGTTGAACACCTTAAAAGGAGTGCGAGTGCTGCTTGCCCTCCTTTTATTTATCCCAATCCTGCTGTTCTTTGTCGATTTCAGCGGTTCATTGCCTTCCGCAATCCATCATTTGCTGGAAGCCCAAGTCATGCCGGCTGTCATGTGGACAATGTGGGGTATTTTGCTTTTCCACCTTCTCTTCACTCTCGTATTCGGACGATTGTATTGTTCTACTTTGTGTCCGGCTGGAGTGTTGCAAGACATTATCAACAACTTGCTTTGCCGGTTTCGAAAAAAGAAAAACGGGACATATCGTTTTTCTTACCACAAGCCATTGAATGTGCTTCGTTATTCCATCTTGGTATTAACAGGCATCAGTGTTTTTGCCGGAGTTTTGAATCTGTATCTGCTCTTAGACCCGTATAGCAACTTCGGCAGAATAGCAAGCAACTTGTTCCGTCCGTTAGTCATGTGGTGTAACAACGGAGCAGCGGAAGTTCTCATGAAGATGGATAATTATTCGCTCTACCAAGTGACAATCAACACCGTGACAATGGCTGGATTTTTAGGCGGAGTGATTGCATTGAGCCTGTTTATCGGACTTACGGTTTGGCGTGGCAGACTTTTCTGCAACACCATTTGTCCGGTTGGTGCGTTGCTGAGCCTTTTCTCCCGTTACTCGCTTTTCCGCATCTCGTTCGACACATCCAGTTGTACGCACTGCGGCTTGTGTGAACGGAGTTGTAAGGCGGAAGCCATCGACAGTAAGAACATGACAGTTGACACTTCGCGCTGTGTAGATTGTTTTAACTGCATTTCTTCCTGTAGCAAAGGCGGACTCCAATACCGTTTTCGTCCCGTTTCCCTACGTAAACAGAGTGAGGCTCCCGAAAATGCTGCTTCTTCATGCGACAACAACCGCCGTAACTTCTTGAAAACCGGTGCGACTTTGGCGGCCACATTGCCAGCAGTTTCCACATTGGCTCAAGCCGCAGAAGGTTCTCATGCGGAAGATCCGCGCAAATGGCAGCCTATTACTCCTCCGGGGTCATTGAGCATCGAACGTTTCAAAGATATGTGCACGGGTTGCCACTTATGTGTCACTCAATGTCCGAGCCAAGTGCTTCGCCCAGCAGGATTTGAATATGGTTTGGGTTATCTGTTGAAACCTCACATGTCTTATAAGAACAGCTACTGCAATTATGAATGCACTGTTTGTTCTGACATTTGTCCGACACATGCAATACGTCCAATCACAAAAGAGGGAAAAGCGACAACCCAAGTCGGCATTGCCAATTTCTTCATCGAACGATGTATTGTGAATACGGAAAACACGGACTGCGGCGCCTGCTCTGAACACTGCCCTACACAAGCGGTACGAATGGTTCCTTTCAAAGGGACATTGACCATTCCGCATGTTAATCCGGATTTATGTATCGGCTGCGGTGGCTGCGAATCCATTTGTCCGGTCCGACCACTCAGAGCCATTATGATTAAATCGAATGAGGTTCATAAAAGAGTAGAGAAGCCGAAAGAAGAGGAGAAGAAAGAGGTAGAAGTTACCGATTTCGGATTCTAAAAGACGATTGGAACATTATTGAAGAATATATAAAGAAGCGTTGAGATAGTTGCAAAGCTCTTTATTATTTTTGATTCATTATAAGTTTTTTGCGCATTGTCAATGATGGCATATTTAAACAAGGGGCTGTGTCAAAATAACCATTTTGATGCAGCCCCTTTAAGGTGTGTCAGAATTAGCAAAATGCAAGGCACTGAGGATGAGACCGACAGGAGTTTACTGATGTAAATGACTGAGGTCGAATTCCGAAAGTAACGCAGCAGCTTGCAATTACGACACACCGCCTTGTTTTTTGACAATTACAAACCTGCTTTGGACTGTGAATATCCTTACTCCACTTTCTTCCCCAATATCAATTTATCCCCTGATAAATCCACTTCAAACAAGACAGGACGACGAATATATTGTCCATTTACAACCTGATGACTATGTAAAGAAAGGAGATATTTCCCATTTAAATCACGGAAAATCATGCCATGGCCATGATTTGGAGGAGTCAACGGCTCTGCTTCCTGAATCCAAGGACCTTTTATAGTTCCGCTTTCCGAATAAGCGACGCCCATAGTATAAACATCATATATCCATGAAGTCCAAATCATTCCCAAACGACCTGTTCCGGTACGGAACAACCATGGTCCATCTGTGACACGGTTCGGAACAGTCTTTCCATCAATCTTCTCTCTGCTCCAAGGAGAATCAGAAGCCTTGAACAATAAGAATGGTTCGCCAGCTGCACCTGACAAATCTTCCTTGAGAGGCAACGCTTCCATTGTTCCGTCATCGTTCATCAACCACTCTCCACAAAATACCATATAAGGTGTCCCATCAGGTTCCACCCATAAAGTCCCGTCAAGCGTAGGACGATCGGCAGGAAGATAATCATGATTGTTTATAGGTTTGAATGGTCCAGCCGGAGAATCGGAAACCAAGATATGGGAAGTGCGGCGCGGTATCACACCATTATGATTCTCCGCTATGACAATAGAATCATTGGTAAAAGTGGCGAAATAGTAATATTTCCCTTTATAAGGATGTATTTCCGCAGCCCAAATCGCCGGATTCCTTCCCATCCAAGATGCCGTGTCTTGTTTTGCAACAGTAAACGGACCTTCCCAAACTTTCAAATCCTTGCTTTTCCACAGTTTTCCTCCAGTTCCTGTCATATAATAACTCTTTGAAGCTTCATCGGCAAGAATACAAGGGTCACTCAAAATAACCGAGTCCCTCAAAGTCGAATGGATTGCCTTATTTGCCCAATATTTCTCAAGGGTTTCGGCTTGTTGGGAAGTAATGGAAATAATTGCACCATGTTTCGGTGAAGAGAAATTAGTTGTCTTCATCACGCCCTCGTTGAAATGCCCCAAATCTTTAAACGTCTTAAAGTCAGAAGTCTCACAAAAGCCAAAATTATGAGGATTGATACTGAATATATCATACATCAGCACCCATTTGTCTTCACCGTTACGTTTCCACACATTAGGAGCTTCGCACGCACCAGGTTCAGCATCCGCCCATTGGTCGGAATAGACATATTCTCGATTGATCTTATCAGAGAATGCCATCTTGATTCCGCCCGGTTGTTCTTGTGCCACATACATCAAGCAATATCTGCCATCCGGCATTTGTGAAATGTCCGCATCAAGTATCTGCACATCAGGATTCGGATATTTGAAAAGCTCTTCAGGCTTTGTGACAAGTTTCGAGAAAGCATCGTCCGTGTAGCTGTAATAAAGCTTCGTCTTTCCATTACCCAATCGCATTGTGAAATAGAGCATGATTTGTTTCTTCTCAGGATCATAAATCGTTTCTGGAGCCCAAGCGCATCCGACATTCAAGTCGGGGAATAACTTATCTATATGGACTACGTTTCTTGTCCAATTAACGAGGTCATACGATTTCATCAAGACAAAGCCGTGATTATTTCCCCATCCATATTCATCCTCCTCTCGTTCCCATTGTGTGTCGCGAAAACCAAAACGCTGCCCCCAAAGATGAAGATCTGTCATGGCAAGGTAAAAAGCTCCGTCCGGTCCTTGATAGATGTGAGGATCTCGGATGCCATGTTGCGTAGCAAGCGTGTCACCGCTCATCACCGGTTGAGCATCATTAACCGCCGTAAATGTATAACCATCGTGACTGGTCGCCATATAAAGGCTATGAGTAGCATCTTGATGGAACACGAACAAATAAGCATCTTTTTCCTCCTTGACATCTGGTTGGCATTGCACCAAAGTTGTCATTACAAAGATGGCTGTTGATAGGAATAAAATCTTTTTCATGATTAAATGGATTTAGTACTCCGTAAAAATAGTGAAAAGGAATGAAGTAACACTCTTTATTAAGTTCCTATTTTGACTTAAAGCCCGCTATTGGAGGGAGAATCCATTTCTTCATTCTTGGTTATAACGGATTATTTCATACCTTTGCACTCATGAAATTTGAATTAATACATAACGATACAAAGACAAACGCACGGGCTGGAGTGATTACGACCAATCACGGAACAATCGAAACTCCTATTTTCATGCCTGTGGGAACACAAGGAGCTGTGAAAGCAGTTCACATGACAGAGCTGAAAGAGGATATCAAGGCACAAATCATATTGGGAAATACATATCATCTCTATTTGCGCCCGGGTTTGGATATATTGGAAAAGGCTGGCGGACTCCACCGCTTCAATTCTTGGGACAAGCCTATTCTGACAGACAGTGGAGGCTTTCAGGTCTTCTCTCTTTCAGACAACCGCAAGTTGCATGAAGAGGGAGCAGAATTCCGTTCTCATATTGATGGTTCCAAACATCTTTTCACTCCTGAAAAGGTAATGGATATTGAGCGGACGATTGGAGCCGACATCATGATGGCTTTTGATGAATGCTGTCCAGGAGATGCGGATTATGACTATGCCAAAAAATCCTTGGGGCTGACCGAGCGTTGGTTGGCTCGCTGTGTCAAACGTTTCAATGAGACAGAACCCAAATATGGATATCAGCAAAGCCTCTTCCCTATCGTACAAGGATGTGTCTATCCTGACTTGCGCACAAGAGCTGCTGAGAATGTGGCTTCCATCGGAGCTGATGGCAATGCCATTGGTGGATTGGCTGTTGGTGAACCGACAGAAAAGATGTACGAAATGATTGAGGTTGTCAATGAAATATTGCCAAAAGACAAGCCTCGTTATTTGATGGGAGTCGGCACGCCTATCAACTTATTGGAAGCGATAGAAAGAGGTGTGGATATGTTTGATTGCATC
>OHSB01000205.1_pt1 | contig 15633 bp, 18 predicted proteins | sample 1578591 | NCBI WGS metagenome assembly OHSB01 (sample SAMEA3879508, study PRJEB24766) | human gut metagenome | biome: human-associated habitat; feature: feces | place: USA | collected 1985/1987 | reverse complement strand
TATTTCCGAAAATATCAAGGATTTGGAAGAGCTGCGCGGCAAGGATGTTATGGTTTTTTCCGCAATCGGCAACCCGTCATCCTTCGAACAGACTCTCTCCAGTATCGGTTTAAATATCATGGAGGCTGTACGCTATCCCGACCATCACGATTACGGTATGCTGGAAATGCAGTACATCAACGAGCGTGCCAGCAGCCTAAAGGCTGTAGCAATGGTTACTACAGCGAAGGATGCTGTTAAGATACCGACTGAATTTATTTATTCTGCCCGCGAAATTCCTCTGTATATCCTGAACATGGATATCTGTATTACCGAGGGTATGGATAAGTTCAAAGAATATATTGATCATGCCATTAAAAAGGAGCTTGATAAAAAATGAAAGTTTTATGCGTAATTCCCGCACGTTATGCTTCTACCCGTCTTCCGGGCAAACCGCTTTCCCTGATTGCCGGCAAGCCGATGATTCAGCACGTTTATGAGCGTGCCTGCCAGGCTAAGCTGCCGGACGAGGTAGTTGTAGCTACCGATAATGAGCTTGTCAAAAAGGCTGTAGACGGCTTTGGCGGCAAAGCAATGATGACTTCTCCCGACCATCCGAGCGGCACCGACCGTCTGGCTGAGGTAGCGCTGAACTATCCCGATGTTGATGTTATCGTTAACGTACAGGGTGATGAGCCGATGATTCCGCCTGAGGTTATTGATCGTCTGGCTGAATGCTTTACCGGTGACAGCGAGCTGCAGATGGCAACATTGAAGGTTGCTATGAACGAGGAGGATTACAACAACCCTGCTGCCGTAAAGGTTGTAACCGACCTTAACGGCTATGCACTGTACTTCTCCCGCAGCCTGATGCCGTATCCGCGCAATAAGCCGGAAGGCTACAAGGTTTACAAGCATGTAGGCATTTATGCTTACCGCCGCAGCTTCCTGCTGAAATATGCAGCACTGCAGCCGACACCGCTGGAAAGAGCGGAAAGCCTGGAGCAGCTGCGTGCACTGGAAAATGGTTATAAGATTAAAGTTCTGGAAAGCGATTTCCAGGGCATCGGTGTTGATACCCCCGAGGATTTGGCAGCAGTCAATGAGCTGTTTGCTAAAATGAATAAATAAGCTGGAGGATACTTATGCAAATCGTTAAAGTTGGTAATTATGAAGTAGGTCAGGGCCATCCCCTGATGCTGATGGCAGGTCCCTGCGTGCTCGAAGGCTATGAGCGTAGCCTGATGATTGGGCAGCGTACAAAAGCAATCTGCGACAAGCTGGGCATTCCCTATGTATTTAAGGCTTCCTTTGATAAGGCTAACCGTTCCTCTTATGCTTCTTTCCGCGGACCCGGCATTGAAGAGGGCTTAAAGCTTTTGGCTCAGATTAAAAAGGATCTGGGCGTTCCTGTAGTAACCGATATCCACGAGCCCTGGCAGGCTGAAAAGGCTGCCGAGGTTGTAGATATTCTGCAAATCCCGGCTTTCCTGTGCCGTCAGACAGATTTGGTTTATGCAGCTGCCAAAACCGGCAAGACTGTTAATGTAAAAAAAGGTCAGTTTCTGGCACCTTGGGACATGAAAAATGTTATCAAAAAGGTTGAGGAAGCAGGCAATCATAACATTATGCTGACCGAGCGTGGTGCAAGCTTCGGCTACAACACACTGGTAACTGATATGCGCGGTCTGGCTATTATGCGTGAGCTTGGTTATCCCGTAGTTATGGATGCTACTCACAGCGTACAGATTCCCGGTGGCCAAGGCACCTCCAGCGGCGGCCAGAGCCAATATGTTCCGCATATGGCACGTGCTGCTGCGGCTGTCGGCATTGATGCACTGTTCTTAGAGGTGCATGATAATCCGGCAGAAGCACTGAGCGACGGCCCGAATATGGTTAAGCTGGATAATCTGGAAAAATTATTGACCGACGTGCTGGCAATCGACAAGATTGTACGTGGCTAAAGGTAGGGTGAGAATATGGAAGCAATGCTAAAGCATGCACAGGATGTTCTGCGCATGGAGGCAGAAGCGATTTTAGAGCTGGTGCCACGTGTAGATGAAAATTTTGCTGCGGCAGTAAAATTGATTTTAGACTGTCAGGGCCGTACCGTTATTACCGGTATGGGTAAATCCGGTCTTATCGGCCGCAAAATGGCTGCAACCTTTGCCAGTACCGGCACACCATCCTTTTATCTGCATCCTGCAGAGGGTATTCACGGTGACCTAGGCATGGTTACGGAAAGCGATGTTGTTATTGCTCTCTCCAACAGCGGTGAAACTGGTGAGGTTTTGAATATCCTGCCGTCCTTGCGCCGCATCGGGGCAAAGATTATCGCTATGGTTGGCAAGCCTGATTCAACACTTGGCAAGAATGCCGACGTTGTACTTAATGTAGGTGTAAGCAAGGAGGCCTGCCCTCTCGGCCTTGCACCGACGAGCAGCACGACTGCAGCGCTGGCCTACGGCGATGCGCTGGCCTTGGCGCTGCTCAAAAAACATAACTTTACCGCAAGTCAGTTTGCTATCTTCCATCCGGGCGGCAGCCTGGGCCGCAAGCTGCTTCTGACCGTAGGCAGCATTATGCATAAAGGCGAGGAGAACCCGACTGTACTGGCAGATACCAAGGTACAGGACGCTTTGTTTGTTATTACCGACAAAGGTCTGGGTGCTGTATCCGTTGTTGATGCGGACGGCGTTATGCAGGGCGTGCTTACCGACGGTGATATCCGCCGCGGTCTGAGCAAGGGTGTTGATTTCCTGCAGCGTCCTGTTTGCGAGCTGATGACGAAGTCTCCGAAAACTATTACCGAAGACAAGCTGGCAGCACAGGCTCTGCATCTTATGGAAAGCAACAAGCCGAAACCGATTACAGTATTGCCTGTTATTGACAAAGACAATAAGGTTATCGGCCTGCTGCATATGACCGACCTTGTAAGGCAAGGAGTGGTATAATGATCAGCTGGTTCGACGATGCACAGGATGAGGATGACGAATTTATAGAAGCAGCTAAAGCAATCAGACTGCTGGCTTTGGATGTTGACGGCGTACTGACCGACGGAACTATCTATATTGCGGCAGACGGAGAATGCTTTAAGGGCTTTAACGCAAAGGATGGCATGGGCATCAGCTGTGCTTTGCGTAATGGTCTTGATGTAGCAATTATTACCGGACGTAAAAGCGAGATTATTCACCGCAGAGCCGAAGAACTTGGCATAACAACCATTATCGAAGGCGCGAAGGATAAGCGAGAAGCGATGCGTTCCTTAAGAAGGCTGCGTGGGCTGTCGGTAGAAGAGGTTGCTTATGTAGGTGATGACCTCAATGATTTGCCGGCCTTTGCCGAGAGTGGTCTGACATTTGCTCCCGATGATGCTGCAGAAGATGTGTATGATGCAGCTGATATCGGTTTGGATAATCCTGGCGGCAGAGGTGCTGTCCGCGAGGCAATAGAGTATATTTTAGCTGCTCAGGACAAATGGGAAAAAATTGTTGCTTCATATGAGCAAGCTGGACAAGGAGATAGACAATAATGTGGCTTTATTATTTATTAAAAACAATGAGTACCGTAATTTCCTGGCTGCCCTATAAGGCAGTTGTGGTTATCGGTAAGGGTATGGGCCACCTCTATCATAAAATTGCCAAAAAGCAGCGTGTGCGTGCAGAGGAAACTATCCGCGAGCGCTTAGGCTATAGTCAGGAGCAGGCCGAGGCTACAATCAAATCGCTGTTTGTGAAGCTTGGCATAACCTTTATGGAAATTATGTATATGCCAGCGTTGAATAAGGACAATATCCGCGGTCTGGTAACCTTTGACCGTCCGGAGGTTCTGTGGGATGCGCTTAAGGAGAAGCATGGCGTTGTTATGCTGGCCTGCCATATGGATAACTGGGAATGGCTGGGCGCTGCACTGGCGCTGAACGGATTCCCGCTGAGTGCGGTAGAAAAACCGCAGCCTAACCGTGTTTACAGCGATTTTATGAATGAGCTGCGCAAGGGCGTAGGCCAGGAGATCTTTTCACGCGGTACAAGTGAAATCCTCGGCTGTGCGCGTGCTATGAAGAAGGGTCGTATGCTGGGCCTGATAGCTGACCAGGATGGCGGTTATGACGGTATCTTTGTTCCTTTTTTGGGCAAGATGGCATCAACGCCTAACGGACCGGCATATTTTTCCCGTAAATTCAAAGCACCTATTGTGCCGATTTTTATAGTACGTAAGCCTGACGGCTACGGCCATAAAGCGATTGTGCGTGACCCTATCCATTATGAATTCACCGGTGATCAAAAGCTGGATGATTATAATGTTACCCTGAAAATGACTCAGGAAGTTGAAAAAATAATCAAGGAATATCCTGATAACTGGTTGTGGTTCCAGCATCGCTGGAATACACCATACACCCCACCGGAGGAGGAAAAGCAGCCAGATGAAAAATAAGAAAGTAGTTCTGTCAGTGTTGGCAGGTATTGTAATTGCCGGTGCAATTATTGCCTGGCTGATGCTGAGCGGCGATAAACCTATAACTGTAAAACCGGGTGATGGTGTTACAGCGCAGATTAATGCTTCCTTAAAAAACAGTATGGTTAAAAGGGAAAAGGATGGCAAAAAGCTGTGGGAGTTTACAGTAGAAGAGGTTGTCAACGATAAGGCTAAAAACACAGCCTATCTGAAGGGCATTAAAGGCAAAGTTTATCGTGCGGACGGCAGCTTTATCGATATTTCTGCGGATAAAGGCAGTGCCGGCATGAAGAGCAATGACTTTTTCCTGGAGGGTAATATTAAGGCTGTACTGAATACCGGCGGTGAGCTTTATGCCGATAAAATAAGCTGGAATCAGGAAAAAGAGCTCATTACGGCAACAGGACATTTTAAAATGCATAAGGATGCCTATACCGCAACTGCGGATAGTGCTGTAACTACCAGTGCTTTTAAGCATATTAAGCTTAAGGGTAATGCTAAAGTGGAGAAAGGCGGCGAATAAGATGGCTTATAAAAATAGATTACTGCTGACACTGGCTGCAGCCGTGCTGGCAGCAGGCGTAACAGCAACTGCTTTTGCGGCTCCGGGCAATTTCAGCGTTCAGGCTGATGAGCTGGAGTATGACCTGGGCAGCGGCGAAGCTGTAGCAAAGGGAAATGTTGTACTGATGCAGGATGGCGGCAGAGCTACTGCCGATTATGCCAAATTCAACAGCAAAAGCAAGAGCGGTGTTTTAACCGGCAATGTTATTGCCGACCGTGATGATGCACATATCGTGTGCAATGAGTTTATTGTGCATAATGAAAATGATTTGTCTGCTGTAGGCGGTGCTATGATTACCAAGGGCGGCAAAAGCCTGAGCTCTGACAGAGTTGATTATTACAAGGCGCGCGAATTTGCCGAAACAATCGGCGGCTGGGCACGTCTTACCGACAGCGACGGCAGTGTGCTGAATGCGGCAAAGATTGATTATAATATGGCACAGGGAGTTGCCAATGCATACGGTGGTGTTGATATCCGCAGTGATGCACGCAGCCTGACAGCTTCTGCTGACAGTGCAGTCTACAAAACCGATAACAGCGGTTATGTAGAGCTTATCGGCAATGCCAAAGCAACTCAGAACGGCAATAGCGTTGCCGGCGATAAACTGCGTCTTACCAATACCAACGTGGCTATTGCCGACGGTAATGTAGATATTATCTATATTCCGGAAAAGCAGCCTGCGCTGCCCGGTAAAGAAAAACAGGGCGCAGATGATAAAGCTTTAGCCTAAGAAGCGGAGGGCAAAGTTTTGGTTATAACAACAGATAATCTGGTAAAAATTTATAATACCCGTCACGTTGTTGACGGAGTAAGCATCAGCGTAGAGCAGGGCAGTGTAGTAGGCCTGCTCGGTCCTAACGGCGCCGGCAAGACGACAACCTTCTATATGATTGTCGGCATCGAAAAGCCTGATGCAGGTACAGTGATGCTCGACGGCAAGGATATTTCCTCAATGCCCATGTACGAAAGAGCGCGTGCAGGTATCGGCTATCTGCCGCAGGAGGCTTCTATTTTTAGCAAAATGACGGTAGAAGACAATATCATGGCGATTCTGGAAACAACTGATCTGAATGCATCTGAGCGAGAAGCGAAGATGAACGCTCTGCTGGATGAGTTCCGTCTGAATCATGTGCGCAAGAGCGAGGGCAAGGCGCTTTCCGGCGGTGAACGCCGCCGCGTAGAGATTGCCCGTGCGCTGGCTACCGACCCGGCCTTCATTCTGCTGGACGAACCGTTTGCCGGCATCGATCCTATTGCCGTAGCGGATATCCAGGGCATGATTGCGCATTTGGCACAGCGCGGCATCGGTGTGCTGATTACGGACCATAACGTCCGTGAAACACTGAGCATTGTTGATAAGGCCTATATTTTGGCCGAAGGTCATATTTTACTGCATGGCGACAGCGAAACAATCGCTAATGATCCCGTTGCCCGTAAATATTACCTTGGCGATAACTTTAGCATGTAACAGGAGGAAGAAAAGTGCGCTTACGATTATTAGACCGTTATGTACTGAAGGAGCTGTTATACCCCTTCGTTTTCGGCATCGCTGCTTTCTCCAGTATTTTTATTGCCAGCACGATGCTGTTTAAAATTACGCAATACATGACTAAATACGGTGCTCCACTGGAGACTGTAGCCCGTTTGTTTATGTATAATCTGCCGGAGGTTATCAACTATACCTTCCCGATGTCTATGCTGCTGGCAGCGCTGATGGCTTTTGGCAAGCTTTCCGGCTCCAGTGAGATTACGGCAATGAAGGCCGGCGGTGTCAGCTACTACCGTATTGTTGCGCCGGTGCTGGTTGTTGGCTTCTTTGTCAGCATGTTTTCCATGGTGTGGGCAGAAAAGGTAGTGCCTACCTCCAAAGCGAAGGCGTCGATAATCCTGAATGAGGAAATCCGCCACAATACGCGCCCCACAACTCAGAATCATATTATCATCAAAACTATCAGCGGTGATACCCAACGTGTTACCTATGCTAATAAGTTTGATGAAAAGCTTGGCAAGATGACCGATATCACTATCGAAGAGTTTAATAAAGGCAAAATTGCCCGTATTCAGACCGCCAAGGAAGGCTATTGGGAAAACGGCAGCTGGCGTATCGTAGACGGTAATGTTTTTGCGCTGGACGATAAGGACGGCGTACAAAGCAGTGCCAAATTCAAGGAGCAGATTATTCCTTTGAATTTCTCGCCGAAGCAGATTTCCTGGGAGCAAAAGGAGCCTGAGGAAATGACTATCCGCGAATTACGCGAATATATCAGCATGCTGGAAGAACAGCATACCTCGGCAGCACGTCAGTGGTGCGAAATCTTTATGAGAATCAATATTCCGCTGGCAAGCTTCTTCTTTGCAATGATCGGTGCTTGTCTGGGCACTCAGAAGCAGCGTACCAGCTCTTCTATCGGTCTGGGCATCAGTATCATCGTAATATTTATTTATTACGCAATAATGACTTTTACTACCGGCTTGGGCAAGGGTGGTGCAATGCCGCCGTTGCTGGCCTGTGCATTGCCTAACATTCTTTGCTTGGGTGTCGGCGTTTATCTGATGAAAAAGAAAAATGCCTAAAAGACTTGGATGAGTAAGTCATGGAGGTGAGTACTTGGTAGGTATAAGATTAATTATCATTATGGCCATTGTAGGTGGCCTGATTGCCTATCTGGCCGATAAAATGGGCAGTAAAATAGGCAAAAAAAGAATGTCGGTATTTGGCTTGCGTCCAAAGCATACGTCCATATTACTTACGGTACTCGGCGGTACTATTATTGCTGTTCTGACTATCAGTGTTATGGCAATAGCATCACAGAGTGCGCGCACAGCTTTGTTCGGCATGGAAAAAATTCAGCAGGAGCTTAAGCTTTTAAACCAAGAAAAGGCAGATACAACTGCTGCACTTGAACAGGCTAAAGGCAAGGTTAACGAGCAGAACAAAAAAATCAGTGAGCTTGATGCTAAAATCCAGGAAGCAGTTGCCGAAAATGATGCAATGGAAATCAAGCTGGCCCAGGTTAATGACATGTACAGCCAGGCACAGAATGAGGTAAATTCGCTTACACATTCCAAGCTGCAGCTGACGAATGAAATTGACGAGCTGGAAAAAACTACCGAGGCTCTGCGTAAGGGTATCATCAATATGCGTGAAGGTCAGGTATATTACCGCGCCGGTGAGGTTGTCTTTGCCGGTATTATGCGTGGCGGTCTGAAGCATGAAGAAAATATGATTCAGATGAACTGGCTGCTGCAAAATGCTAATGAAGCAGCATTGCAGCGCTTGGGTGTCATTCACGATGAGCAAAAGCCTCTGCAGGCTATCTGGATTGGCAAAAATGTTGTTGATAATGCTGTAGCAAGGCTGGATAAAAGCAAGGGTAATATGCTTTTCCGTATCCGTGCCGTTGCCAATATTATAGTTGGCGAACTGGCAGTATGCGATATTGAAATGGTAGATAATCAGTTCATTTATCCTGACGGAACCTTGATTTTCAGTGAGCAGTATAATCTTGGTAATAACGGCCCGAGCTATGAAAGCGTGCTTATGGAATTCCTGACGCAGATTAACCATAATGCGGTAAAGGCCGGTGTGCTGCCTGATCCGATGACGGGCAAGGTTGGCAGTATGGACGCTGCTACGATGATTGAAGCAGCTAATGCGATGCGTCGCACCAGAGGAAGCTTTATTCTGCGTGCTTATGCTAAAGGCGATATTACTACAGCCGGACCTGTAAGGGTAAGGCTGGAGGTGATTCCTGTCAATGAGTAGTTATCTTGGCGTAGATCCAGGGCGCAGCAAAACAGGCTTGGCATTAGTTGCCGCTGATGGCAAAATCCTGGCTTTGCATATCGCTATGACGGATAATCTTGCTGCAGAGCTGCAACGGTTTGTCGGTTCAGCTCAGCTGCAGGGAATTATTATGGGCAACGGTACAAATAATAAGGCTATAGGCGCAGTTTTGCGCGAGCTTTATCCGGATTTGGTACCGGAGCTTGTCGGTGAAGCATACAGTACGGAAGAAGCTCGTAGCCTGTATTGGCAGGAAAATCCTCCTAAGGGCTGGCGTAAGCTGGTGCCGTTAGGTCTTTTGGTGCCGCCTGAGCCGCTTGATGCATATGCTGCTGTTGTGCAGGTGCGCAGATGGTTGAAGAAAAATGAGGAAATGGATTAATGAATAAGCTTGGCGATTTAAGCTGTAAGGAATTTTTAACTGAGCTTGCAAGCGCTGCGCCTGCCCCCGGTGGCGGCGGCGGCGCTGCAATGGCCGGAGCTTTGGCGGCGGCGCTTGCTTCTATGGTTGCTAATCTGACTATTGGCAAAGAAAAGTTTGCCGACCGCGAGCCAGAGGTCAAAGAGCTGCTGGAGCAAGCGGAAGCAGAACGCGTACGTCTTTTGACGCTTGTAGATGAGGATGCGGCTGTATTCAACAGCTTTATGAGTTGTTATAAGCTGCCTAAGACTACTGATGAAGAAAAGGCTGCGCGTACAGCGGCAATACGTGCCGCTGCAAAGCAGGCAGCGACTGTACCGCTGAATATTGCCCGCAGCTCCTTTGCTGTACTGAAGCTGGCAGATAAGCTGGTAGTGGCAGGAAACCAAGGCGTGATTACGGATGGTGCCTGCAGCGGTTTGCTGGCGCGTGCGGCGCTGCGCTGTGCGGAGTACAACGTGCGCATTAATCTGGGACTGACCAAGGATGAGGCGTGGAACGCGCAGGCTGCAGCAGACCTGAAGCAGCTTTTGGCAGATGCCGAAGCGTTGGAAACAAGTTTGCTTGCAGTAACGGATAAAGCGTTGCAATAAGGCTTTATTGCTTGGTGCTTTGTAAGTACTTGACGTAAGCGTGTTTTTAAAGTATAATAAAATTCTGATGGAAAGGTGGCCGAGTGGTTGAAGGCTCTAGTCTTGAAAACTAGCGAAGGTGCAAGCCTTCCGTGGGTTCGAATCCCACCCTTTCCGCCATTAAAAAATTATAATAGGGTCTTGCAATTTAGATAAGAATCTGTTATAATAAACAAGTAGTCTAATGGAGTGGTACTCAAGCTGGCTGAAGAGGACGGTTTGCTAAATCGTTAGACGGTTTACCCCGTGCGTGGGTTCGAATCCCACCCACTCCGCCAACTATGGCAATTAGCTCTCAGAGAAATCTGAGAGCTTTTTTGTTTGCTTGAATTTGTTCCTTGCGAAATGTTACAGCGGTTTACCCCGCACAGGGTTTGCCACACCAACCCGCTTCGCCAACTATGGCAATCGGCTCTCAGAGAAATCTGAGAGCTTTTTTGTTTTGCTAGAAAAAACATGATAAAAAATAAAAACGTAAAATCCGTTGATAATTTTCGAAAGGCGTTATATAATAAAATCAGTAGAAAATAAAAACATAAAAACCGTTTTTAGTTGGAGATGATACAATGAAAATACTGCGGATAACTGTGAATGGTTTGCCCTTATTTAAACAGGAGTTAGATCTTTTATTTTATACTCAACAACGAGTTAGTGAAGATGATAAAGAAAAACTCTATAAGATAGAGCCTAATTATTATCTGCATACAGCGTGTGCTTTTATTGGTATTAATGCTTCTGGCAAAACTTCTGTATTGAAGGTAATTAATTTAGCTTTAAATATTTTGCGCAATGAATCTATCAATCATGTTGAGTCGAGGAATATTCTTGGCGGTTGCGAGAATGCGTCGTTTAAAATTTGCTTTTTTGATAACAAGCGTAATATTTGTTGTCTGGAAACTGTTGTTAAATCTAAAAAAGCTAAAGCAGGGGGATATGTGTATTCTATAGTTGAAGAAAAGCTTTGGGAAAAGCCTGTCAGCAGCGTTAAATCTAAAAAATACCTTACTGATTTTTCTGGCCTGCGTCCAATAGCAGCCAGAAATACAGATGAGGCTTATCTGCCCGATGACGTAAGTTTTATCATAGCTCATAATAAAAAAACAAATGATAGGATAGATGTGTTTAGCCTGCTTTCATATACCAACATTAATGTTCTTCCGTTTACTGATGATATTCCGTTAGAAGTCATTACATTCCTTGATCCTACTATTGAAAAGTTATGCTTTGAAAAAATTGAAGATAAGGCGTTAATTCATTTGAAGTTTAAGGGAGAGGAAGAGCTTATTTTAAATAATGCGGTAGAACTTGAGCAGTATCTGTCTTCTGGTACTATAAAAGGCATTATTACTTTTTCCATAGTCAAAGAGGTCTTGGCATCAGGTGGCTATATTTTGGTTGATGAGCTTGAAAATCATTTTAACAAAGAGATAGTTGTCACATTGATGCGCTTCTTTATGGATAGCAGCTTAAACAAAAGTGGTAGTACGTTGATTTTTACAACGCATTACTCGGAATTGCTAGACGAATATGATAGAAATGATGCCATCTATATTGTAAGAAACCACAATGGTATTACTGCTGAAAATCTAAGCTATATTTTAAAACGCAATGATATAAAGAAAAGCGATGCTTATCAGAGCGGCTTTCTTGAGGGCACTACTCCTGCCTATGAAGCTTATCTGCGCTTAAAGAAAAATTTAGCTGCTTCGCTAAAGTAAAGGAGGCAGTTAGATGAAACTAGCAAAATATAAAGCTTGTATCTGTGAAGGTTCTGCTGAGTCAGCAATTATTGATATTTTGGTTGACCTAAATTGCAATAAGAAGTTGCAAAAACTATACAGGAGGAAGCTAAGTATATCAAGAACAAGGGCTTTAATGATAAATATTACAAAGATTTGATTATCGAATACATTAGAAAGTATGGTAAAGCAAAGAAAAAGGATATTAGAGAACTTCTGTGGGATAAACTACCTGATGTGTTCGATGATAAAAAAAGAACAGCAAAATTTCTACACTGTTAACGTCATTGAGACAAAAAGGTCAGATTACAAAAGACTCTCCAAATCAGCAAATTTCGAATTGGATTCTTGTTGGAAATGTAAAAAAAACAGATAAGAAATGAGTTGAATTCTAACAAGCTTTCATTAAGAATTGCTGAAAAAGCGCTTGGTTATGGGTTTTCTGGGCTTGATAGAAAATAGAAATTCAATCAAGATATGACCAGGATTCTATCAAGTTGTTATTGGATAGCGAAATGTTACAGTGGTTTACCACGCACAGGGTTTGCCACCCCAACCCACTCCGCCAACTATGGCAATCGGCTCTCAGAGAAATCTGAGAGCTTTTTTGCTGCCTGAATTTAATTCTTGAAATTGTTTCTCATTTCTCTTTATGCGGTCTATATGTTTTGCCTTTCTTACCCATTTTGGAAGCACAGCGATTGCAGCAGTAGCATTTGTCTGCACGGCGTCCGCTGATGAGAAAATAATTGCTGCATTCAGGATTGGCGCAGCGGTGGTATTCGCCCGGATTGAGCAGCAGCTGATACAAATCAAGATAAATTGCCTGCATAAGATAGCTGCATTGCCAAAGGCTGGTAAATTTTTCTTGCGCCAGGTCCATTTGCGGTCTGGCGGTATAGATATTATCGTTGATGATATCGAGCAGGACGCGTCTGGCAAAAGTGTGGTCAAGGCTTATGCTTGGAATATCTTCAGCGAGAATTATAGCAGTAAGCTGTTTCTTCGCCAGCAGGTCCTTGTCATAATCAGCAAGTGTGTGCAGCATATGCTTGTCTACGACTGCGAGAAAGTCTTGCAGCTGACAGGCGTAGTCTGCATCTGCTTTACGGATACTCTTGAGCAGCTGTGTGTGCGAAATGCGCTTGTGCGTAGCAAAGTATTCTGCTGCCTTGAGCGTAGGTGTTTTGATGCGCGGCAGCAGGTAGTGAATGCCACGTGCGCTGTAATGTAGCAGGTAGGCAAGTGCATAGATAACGCCTGCCTGTGTCCCTTCGTGTCGGAAGAGATAGCTTTGGACAATAAGCAGGCTGCGGACGATTTTGACGCAGCGGGCAAAAAGGCGCAGGCTCATAATGTCCATTTCGTCTACTTCGAACAGGGTGTAATTCAAGGTAACCTCGGCATCATTGGCAGCGTAGTCTTTTTCTACAAGGATATCTCCCATAAAAAGGGTAGTGTCGATAAAACTGAAATCGTTGATGATTACAGAATGATTTTCGTCATCAAGATGTGCACGTTTCTCAAGGCAGCGCTGCGAAGAATAGGGCAGGCCGTAGGCATTGCAGAAGGCAAGCACCTGCTTTTTATCGTTTTCGTCAATATTGGCGAAGGCTATAGCCAGGGAAGGGGCTGCTAGGTTTTCTTCGCTTTGGGAAGCAACGGTTTGTGTGCGAAATGGACCTTTGGCGCAGATAAAGTCGTCCTGACCGTTAAAAAAGCGGCGGATACGATAATTGCCACAGATATTATTGGTGAAAAATTTGGGAATCACCGGCGCCGGAAAGGCGCGTTGCATTGTCGTCATAGGTATAACCTCGCAAAAATCTAAAATCTTATGTTGCTAGCAGATGCTGATGTTTTGTCGGCATCTGCTTTTTCGTCATTATAATATCACAAAAAAGAAATTTTATAATGGTATTATTGTTTCTTGCTTCATCTTATACTAAATGTAGGCGGTGGTCAAGTAAGCCTGCGTAGCTGGTGTCAAATATATTCCACATATATAAAATTTAAAGCACAGCAAGAGGTACTTTTTTAGTGCATAATAAAGGGGAGAGATAAGGAGTGGTAGTTTGTTTGAAGAAAAATATAAAACTATTGGCTTGAACATTATGTATTATCGCAGGGCATTGAGTCTGACACAGAGCGAGCTGGCGGAGAAAGCTAAAATGTCAAGGGCACGCGTTTCTGATATTGAATGTGGCAAGGGTCCCTTTAATATGGAGTCTATATTTTTGCTGGCACAGGCATTGGGGGTTGATCCTGTACGGCTTATGCAGGAGAAAGAGTGAGAAATAGCGAAAATAAAATTACGTAAGCACATTGCCCATTCCGAAAAGCAAAGCATAAGAAATTAAACCATATGTAAAGTTATGAAAAAATTGTGCAAAGATATGAAATCGAGAATATGCGATAATATATTGGTAAAAGGAGTGAGGGCTAAATGTTTGCGTCGAGATACAAGAAAATAGGTGCCAAGATAGTTTTTTACAGGAAATTGAAGAGCATGACACAGGAGAAGCTTGCCGACGAAGTTGGTATTACACCGCAATATTTATCGCGTATTGAAAACGGCGGCTATACGAAATGCGTATCGCTTTCAACCTTAATGAAGATTGCCGAGAAGCTAGGGATTACGATGAGTGAGCTAATGGAAGGAGTAGAAGATACTTCTTTATAAATTTTGGAGGCAGCATATGAGTGATAAGATAAAGCGTAGTCAGGTAGATGACATTAACAGACGCAATAATGCGGCTAACAGCTATAAAAACAGGTCATTTGGTAAGAAAAAAAGTGTAATTGACGAATATACCGGCGATAAAATTTTTTATAATGCTAAAGTTGCAATAAGGTGGCGCTAATTATGCCGGAACAAAATATTAAAGGTTATAATTAAATTAGTTGACCGAAAATGCTTAGCAGATTTAGCCTTATGCAGCTAATATAAATTAAGGGGCTGGTTTCCATGAGTTGGAAGGTTTATGTAAAAGTCAATCGTTGGCTATGAGTTTTACTGAAGAATGTTCCTGCGTGGAGCAGGCTTCTTAAGGAGACGCATATTGGCGGTTGGCTTTTTTGATTTAATGAAAGGTGGAAACGCAAGATGTTTGAAGGCGACAAAGAAAAATATAAAAAGTTTCTTAAAAATCTTGAAAATGCTTTGGCTGAAGCTGATATTCAAAAAAGAATACGGGAGATAGTGAGGGATACTAAAGGTTTAGCCGCAATTGATGCTGTTGAGGCAGATAAGCAAAATGAGCATGATTTTGAAAAAAACAAAAAAATCAAGAAGTCTTTTGATGAACAGGCTCAGAGAATAGCTGAGTTGCAGGATGAAAATAATAAACAAGCTGCAAGCATTAATGCTTTAAAAAGAGCAAACGAGCAGCAGAAGTATGAAAACAGCAAGCTGGCAGAGCAAGTGAAAAATCAGACTTGGGAACTGGCGCAAAAAAATGAAGAATTGCGCAGCGCAGCTGCTGCAGCAAGGAAGTTTGAACAGGATTATGAAAAAATCATCGAAGCTAACGCTAAGCTGCAAAGGGAGCTTAATGCCTGGCAAAAGGAATTTGCTGAACCGGTTAAATTTTATAGGTTATATAAGAGCCTGCCACAAGGCATACGCGGAAGGTTTACCGATATTATTGCAGACTCTTCTATAGTAGCTTTTATCTCCACCGGAAGCAATATAGAATATGTGGAGATGTTCTGGGACTCTATGAAACGCAATTATGCTGAGCTGGGAGCAGAGCGTGAGGCTTTATTACAGATTTTTGCTTATTTGCTGGAGCTGTGTAATGCATATCAGGGCGAGCAGGTGTATGAGCTGCTTGACGATGAAATCGGGAAAGGCTTTGATGATGACGTGCATATGCGTAGCGAAAACTGCAGTAAATACTCGGGAAAAATAGAAAAGGTTTTACTGCCGGGAATCTGGAATAAGAGAAGTGAGAGAGCGAATAAAAAGGCTTTGGTAGAATGGCAGTGATGATGGAGAAAACAGCGTATATAACAAGCTTGTGTTATATATTAAAAGAAAGAGAGTTTTTTTT
>OHSB01000204.1_pt1 | contig 15652 bp, 14 predicted proteins | sample 1578591 | NCBI WGS metagenome assembly OHSB01 (sample SAMEA3879508, study PRJEB24766) | human gut metagenome | biome: human-associated habitat; feature: feces | place: USA | collected 1985/1987 | reverse complement strand
CAATAGTGGCTTAAAGGCTAAAAGCACTACCTTTGCATACAATAATAAGTAACAATACGTTTAAGGTCACAATTTGTGATCTCAAAATAAAGATAGAAATATGGCAGATAACATAGAACATCAAGATAAAGGAGAACTGGTCGCAAATTGTGACCAGTTACAAAATGATGAAGTCGTAGTTACCACTCCTGTAGAAAGTCGAATAATGTCTATTCGTGGAAATCAAATTATGATAGATAGAGACTTGGCTGAACTTTACGGAGTGGAAACTAAAAGATTAAACGAGGCTGTAAAACGTAATATAGAACGTTTCCCTGAGCGTTTCCGTTTTCAACTAACTAAGGAGGAAATGGCTGAACTGGTCGCAAATTGCGACCGGTTCAATAGTTTGAAGCACTCAACAGTTCGTTCATATGCTTTCACGGAGCAGGGAGTGGCTATGCTCTCCACTGTTCTTAGAAGTGAAACCGCAATTCGTGTAAGCATACGAATTATGGATGCATTTGTTGCAATGAGACGTTTCATGGTGACAAATGCAGAAGTTTTCCAACGTCTTTCAACAATGGAGTACCATCAACTGGAAATGCAGCAACATCAGCAAGAAACAGACAAACGCATTGACGAGGTATTCCGCAGATTGGACGAAGGTAATGCAAAGCCGAAACAAGGTGTGTTCTACAATGGGCAAGTTTATGATGCCTATACTTTCGTGTCCGACTTGATTAAGAGTGCAAAGAGACGTATTGTCCTTATCGACAACTATGTTGACGAGACTGTACTGACATTGCTCGATAAAAGAGATAATAACGTGTCTGCAATCATCTACACTCAGCAGATAAGCCGTCAGTTCCAACTCGACATAGACCGTCATAATGCTCAATATGCACCGATTGACGTTGAAACATTCCGTTTATCACATGACCGCTTCCTTTGTATAGACGATGATGTATATCACATAGGAGCATCCATAAAGGACTTGGGCAAAAAGTGGTTTGGTTTCTCCAAGATGGAGATACTTACACCAGACGAATTGGTAGAACGAATCAATAGAGGGTAATACATACGAAAATTTCAAGAAGAAGAACTTAATACATAAATATAAAGTAAGCAATGAAAAGGATTTGGATTTTTCTGATGGCGATGCTCAGCATCGTTTCTTTTACAGGTTGTGATAAGACTGAGGAATCTAACGGACCGGTTATTGACTATGACAATCTGTTCGATAGGACTTATACTATTAACGACGATGGCTGCTGTGTGCTCGAAAGTTGCGGGCCAACAAGAGCTACAGTTATTGAGGATGAGGTAAAGGGATATGGATGGAAAGTCATAGGCATGTATGAAGTTCAGGATGACGGCAGGCTTTCACAGAAAGATTATCGCGAAACAGTTTGTGGTGGAGGATATGAAGATTACTGGTTTGAGTCAGACAGTCGGCTTGTCGGTTTCCTCCATAGTGACATCCCAGGCAAATTCTATAATAAGACAACGTGGCGCTACGATGCTACAAAGGGTTTCATCATGCGTGGCACAGAAAGCGAAAGTTTGCAAAACCGCTATATGCAAGTGCTGGCTTTGACCACTCTCCAAGGAAAGAAATTCTATATGTACACCATGCAAAATATTGGTGTCAAATCCGACAAGCACGGTAATCAGAAACCTTTTTATTGCATGGTTGTCTATCAACGCATGACCGACAATGAACTTGCCAAAATGAAGAAAGCATACGATTATGATGCAAACTTTGATTTTACCGGTGCCGTTCCTGACGACTGCAAGTTCCGTGTAAGTGCAAGATACTACAACCCCGACGATTTTGAAGAAGGTACCAACGGAAGTGTCATCGTCGCTTTTGGAAATGTAGAATTCTCACTGACCGACCATCTCGGCACGGCAATCCTTCCAAACCCAGCATTGGAATATTTCGACTCCATCGTTTGGAGAGCCAACGACAGAATTGTTCCAGACAGATATGTCATATACCGCAACAATCAGAGCAAGGCGCAGACTGTCCTGACATGGACTACCCGTTTCTTCTATACGAACCCAAACCTGACCACATACTTTGAGGGTTACAAGAAAGGTCGCATCGTCTATACATACACGATGCACCACAACATCTACTTCGACAAATTCTTGTGCTTCGATTGGGGAAAGTTTTCGATGAGCAAGCCACGCGAGTTTACCGCAACGTGTTTGCTTGACAAAAGCCGGAGTTTCACCGTTTACGAACCAAGGACATACAACAATGATATGAACAAGGTGTATGCCGAACTGCGCTACAATTCCGAAGAAAAAGGCAAGGGCAACGATATTGCCATCCTGGAAAAGGAAATCAGTGAACTGACGGAACTTATGATTAACCATTATGGCAAGGGAACCGAAGTGGGTAAGCAGGTAGAGCATTACCGCACCTTATTCAAGGCTCTTCCTGAAAAAGCGCATATTATTACATACTGGGCAACTGCTGATACAAGAATTGCACTTGTTTTCAATCGCGACGATGCTGACTCCAAGAATAATTACTTTTACGTTCATGCAGAACCAGTTCAACAATAACAAAGCAATCCATTCACAATTGGAGGTTTTATCCGCAAAATAGTTGATGGAACGAATCGCTATAGTATAGTGGTGAATTACATTATTATAATATACAATGAGCTATAATAAATTTTTGAATAAAATTAACGGAGATTTAAATATTTATGCACAGAACAGCGCATAATTCTCCTGTCCGCTCGTCGGGGCTGACTGCGCAGCCCCTTGCCGCTCGGCGTTCCCTCCGCAAGGGGTGTTTTATTTCTTGGCGGAAATGAAACCGTCAACGTATTCCTTGCCCTGCGTGACTACGGCAAAAGCCTGTCTTACAAGTTTGTTTGCTACAGCAACGACAGCGACTTTACCAGGCTTGCCATTGGCACGAAGACGGTCAAAGCAAGCTTTGCACTCCGTGTTACAGCGCAAGGACGAGAAAGCGGCAACATAGAGTTGACTGCGTAGGTATGAGTCACCATTGCGGTTTATATGCCCTTTGAGGTTGACGGATGTGCCAGACTGTTGATAAGTTGGCGACAAACCCAAATAACGAGTTAGTTGCTTGGCATTGTCGAAATAAGTGAACCCACCAGTTGCGACAATAAGCGCAGTGGCTAATGTTACACCAATACCCTTTATTGATGTCAACAAGTCCATTTGCTTCTTGTACTCGATGTTTGCAAGAGAAGAAAGTTCCTCTTCCCTCTCCTGGATTTGTTTCCTTAGAAACTTCACGGTCTTGTCGAGAATCTTCTTGCACACCGAATCAATGAATGGCAGTGCTTCCATAGACTCCTGAAGGTTTGTGTTGGCATTGAGTTGCTTCTTCAGTTGCCGTAATACTGTGCGCTTCTGCTTGAGCACCATCAAAGAATCGCTACGGAGTTTAAATGACGCAGGATTCATCTTCTCACCATACATGGCTATCATGCGTGCGTCAATCTTGTCTGTCTTGACAACGGAGAGCATGACACGTGCGAAGTTCTTTATCTTGAGAGGATTTTCCATACTGACTGTAATACCAGCTTTGGACAGCAAGTAAACAAGCAGCATGCTGTAGTTACCAGTCGCTTCCATGACACAGTGTGTGTCTTCAGGAGTGATTGTCTGGATGAACTTGTGGACACCCTTAGTGGTGTTCTCGAACGTTTTCGTTTCACTGCCTTTGGCAGATGAATAAGCGACTACAAAAGTCGCCTTGCTGACATCAATACCTACGTAATTCATATAATGCGATATATTTAAAACAACATCAAACATCGTGAGCCATCATTGCGAAATGCGGGGTCTATGCCCAATGAGCTATCCGGTTTCTGATGAAAGAAGTGTGGGGGCAAAACATTTTTGACAGTCTTTATGGCTAATGAAAATTCGGTCTTATTCCACACTTGGTGTTGAATATTTATACAAAGTTACAATGAAAAAAAAATATACAATGGAAAATATTATTATAGAACAATCAAAAAATAGAAATCATGATAATTAAAAAAATCCTAGTATTTTTTATCTGTAGCATTGTTCCTTACATATCTAAGGGACAATGCTTAGATTCACTAAAAAGTGTGTGCTTACCTGATAGTATAGCGGAACAAATAGAAAATAACTATGAAGATAAATATACAAATGCAAGTAAAAATGTTGTAAACCTCATCTCTCCTAATAATTATAATTTTGTGGATGGAATATATGCTTTCAAAGGCATGGGACCACATTTTCCAAGACAAATTTTTGTCTATAAGAGAGAGAAAATTTTCATCTTTAATAGCCGAGGGGACTATAATCCAGAAGGTGTTATTATGGAATTCTGCTCTTGTATTAAAAAGTTAAATTTAACGCACAAGGAAATTGTAGATTATCTTAATGTAATATGCTTATATTTACAGGAAGAAGAGGTAACTGATTATGGAGATACGATAAAATAACAAAAGTACAATTCCGTGGAAACGAATTTACGTTTTCATGGAATTGTACAGTACCCTATGCTTTCTTCCTCAGTACAAAGTGTTTAGCTTCCTTTCTTTTCGGCTCATTTTTGGATGAATCTATCAGAATAATGCTGCTATAATTCTTCACCTTGTATTCAATCTGTACAGGTCGAAATAGTTCATCATTTCTCGCGCTGTGCGAATCGGCAAGCCTCGATGAGTTTCTGCTTCAGCTTGCCACGGCCAGCCATCACATTTTTATTTTGCTTCAATACGCTGTTAGGCCAGCCATCCTCGAAGCAGGTCACACTGAGATACTCCGATGTCTGGGCATCTTGGTCAACTGCCTTGTCTATCTCCTTCTTAAACTCGTCGTCCAAGTCCTTGATGTCGCCATCATGATCCTTGCCGTCCTCGGTCTTCTTGCCCTTCAGTCCTTCCATGAAGGCACCCATCAGTCCGCCCATCACCTCCTTCACGGTCTCCTTTGGTATCACGCTGACCACCTCGCAGGAGATTGTGTAGTTGCCATTCTTCTCTAGGCTGGCATTGATATAAGTGTCGTTGGCGTAGCTATCCTTGGTGGCATCCTCGTGCTCGTGATGCTCGCCCACGGCATATTGACTTCCGTGGCAGGCGAAGAGCAGTTTCAGCTCCTCCAGGTAGTCCTCCACAAGCTCGTCGGTGTTAGCCTGGTTGCCTATCTTCATGAAGTCAAGACCTATCGCCTTCTTCATTGCCTGCATGATGGGCATGGCGGCGATGTCCTTCATGCTCGCCTTGAAGAGAGCCTTTGCCTGCTTCTTGATTTGCGAGAGATTGGTAATCTTGGTGATGCGACCGTACTCATCGGTCTCAAAGTTGATGGTGCTGCCTATCACGCTCTTGGCGGTGCGCTCCGCTATCATGGCCATCATCTTGTCCCGGAAGTTGTCGCCCACCGAATCGGCCTTTACGTCCAGGAAGGTGTAGCTCATCTTATAGCCCTTGCTGGTGGAATCGTTTACCACGAGGCGCACCTGGGTGGATACGCCGAGCGTCTTCACCGTGTCCTTGCCGTTCACTTTCCACTCATTCTCATATATCCAGTATTCGCAGGTGTCGCCCTTGCAGAAGTAGGCCACCACATTCACCACCGAGTCTTCGTCAGCTGTGTCCACTTCCAACGTGTCGGAGTTGTTTGATAGCCATTGACTATCAGTGATTTTCTTGTCAATCGATACCGTGTCCTCTACCTTAGGCGACATTTCTCCGCCCTTCACGATGCCGTGGTTGGCGAGCAGTCCGCAAGCTATTATGCAGCTCATCACTATCAACGAGATTTTCTTCATAAGTTCATTTTTATGTTGTTTATTCTTCAAGTTTTTATTTCTCGCTGCAAATTTACGATTTTTTAATAAAAGAAGAGAATTGTCTCCAAGTAATAGAAAAGAATATTCCTTAGATGAACATGGATATGTAGATTTAAAGAACTTATTTATAGATAGTTCCGATTTGGCAAGAAAACACGAAAAATATGATTTTCATGTTTATGCAAGAACGCAAATCTTCGCATAGACATTCTGAGCACGGCTTGATGTCATGCTCAGAATGAATAAGATGATCATTATTATTATCATGCTGTTTATTTTTTACCTTTTTCTTCTTACCGGCTTTTTGACAGTCTGCTTCACCTGTTTTTTCTCGTGTCCTGGCATGTCCTTCAGTATTGTCGCCTTTATGATTCTGACGTCCTCGAGGGGTCTGTCATATTCGTCGCGTTCCACGTTCTGAATCTTCTCCACCACGTCCATGCCCTCAGTCACTTCTCCGAAGACCGTGTAGGCTCCGTCTAAGTGAGGCGTTCCGCCGATGGTGCGGTAAGTCTCCTCCATTTCCTTCGTCATCGTAAGGCTGTCGCCGAAGAGCTTCTGCAGGTTCTTGCGTCCGCGCTCCAGTCCCTTGTCGTCCTGCTTCTTGCCAATGACAATATAGAACTGCGAGCTGCTCGACTCGTGCATGGGATTGACGATGTCGGGCTCGCGTGCTGCAGCCAGCGTGCCGCGCTTGTGGAAAATCTGCGGCAGGCGTATTTCGGCAGGGATGTTATAGTCGAGCGACTGTTCGCCGAGCCTTGCTCCTTTGGGTGCATTCTTGCTGGACGGGTCGCCAGCCTGAATCATAAAGTCGGGGATGACACGATGGAATAGCAGCGAATCGTAGAAGTGGTATTCGCGGATAAGCTTCAGAAAGTTGTCGCGGTGCTGCGGCGTCTCGTTGTAGAGTTGGATGCGGATGTTGCCCATCGTCGTCTCAATCAGCACCTCCGGACGTTCTCCCGGTTTGACGATAGCGGGTGCGTGAGTGGCAGCCGACGTTGTCTTTCTTTGTTGTGCGCCAGCCGTTATTGCCACGAGCAAGAGAAGCAGCGCCATGATTCTGAGAATTTTCATAAGATAGGTATGTTGTTGGTTGTTGGTTAGTGATTGTTGATGCACCATGAGAAAGCCCGTGCCGTGCGTTCCGCCTCCTGTCCGAAGTGACCGCCGGTGGTCCATTCCAGGGTGGTGTGTTCCTCGCCCAATAGCTCGCCGAGCAAGCGGTGCTCCGTGCGTACGCAGTCGCCGATGCGGCACATCCGTTGGTTGCGGCAATGCTCCTCGCGGTCTCCGAGACTGAGATATGCTGCCTGTGCGTTCAAGGCATTGGTGGCAGCATATTCCGTCCAGTGCTTTATCCACAGCGACGGCGAAGCGGCAGCCACAGCGCTGAAGAGCTTCGTCTCCCTTGCCGCCCATAGCGCGAAGAGTCCGCCAAGCGAATAGCCTCCGATGATGCACGGCAGCTGACCGTAGCGCTCCCTCATCCAAGGCAGCAGTACGTTTCCGACGTAATGCAGGGTGTCGTGGGCGTGCAGTCCCACCTCTTCGTCCCTCGCCACAGCCTCGTCGTGCCAAGGCATAAGGTCGTGTGCCCACTCCTGGCATTCGAAAGCCGCCATGACGAATCCGTGTCTGCTGTCGGCTTCGATGGTCTCCATCTCGCGCCAGATGCCCTCGTTCTTCTCCTCGTGACGTGCAGTCGGCTGGACGAGGAGAAAGGCTGGGTTGACATGTGAAGTATGGAGCTTGCATCTCCGTTGCCCTATGTAAGTGATGTCTGTTGGCATATATCGTTATGTTCTTATTTAGGTGACAAGACAAAGTTAAGCATAATTATCCTAATAGAAGCACAAAAGTGGCTTACTTATTTGTTTATTTAATGATTGTATTGTTGCGTTTTCTGCAATATATTGTGTATATTTGCGGTACAAAATAATATAAGGAAGACAAGAATATGAATACAGTAACAATTGACAATACACAAATAGGGCCTTTAGATGCTTTATGGACAATCTTTAAAACTCAGCCTAAGTCTGTTAGAAAGGCTTTTATGGAAAGACTTCTTAAGGAAGATGTAGAAGCCCAAGCAATACGAAACCAAATGGTAGTAAAGCAGAGTATAACTAAAGCTTTAAAAGAACTGTCAGATGCTGAGCAGTCAGGCATCGAACTTCCTGATGCTCGTAATTTGTTTAAATAAAAATAAGTTATGAGTGTTGATTTTAAGTATTTGCCAGAATTTGAACGACGTGCTAAAATTTTGGCTAAGAAATACAAGTCTTTTATAAAAGATTATGATGAGTTTCTTAACTCTTTAGCAAAAAATCCGTTCCAGGGAACTTCACTTGGTATGGGTGTATATAAAACTCGTATGGCAATAGCTTCTAAGGGAAAAGGTAAGAGTGGAGGTGCGCGAGTCTTAACATACAATATTAACAAATTAGATGATGATGGCATTGTTATTACTCTTCTTTCGATTTTTGATAAAGGAGAAATGGAGAATGTTTCAGATTCATATATTAAAAGTATAGTGAAAGACGCAAGAAAAAAATAGTCTAATCAGTATTAAACATACCTTTTATGGAAGTATACATAATCCTTGCCCTTGTGGCAGTCTTTGCTATGCTCTTTGTCGGTTATTGGCTTGGAGGCAAGGTGAAGGTTGGGGCGGCGTCGCAGATGGTGGAGAACCTGCAAGTACAACTGGCACAGCACATTGAGAATGAGAAGCGGCTGGAGCAGACCGTGCAGGCACAGACGGCGCAGATGGCAAGCCTGACGTCGGAGCGCGACGTGCAGAAGGCGCATACCGAAAACTATTGCCGACAGCTTGCTGAGCAGAAAGAGAATGCAGAGAGACAGCTTGCGGATCAGAAGGCAGAGTTTGAGAGGCAGTTGTCTGAACAGAAGGCAGCTGCTGCTGAGGCTGCCCAGCTGGAGGCAAAGCATAATGAGGAGACGCTTGCCGATATGCGCAAGGCGTACGACGAGCAGCTGAAGATGCTACGTCAGATGAATAAGGAGCAGGTGGAGAGCCAGCTGCAGCTTATCAAGGACCAGATGCTCACAACTTCCGAGGAGGTGCTGAAGCGTCGTCAGGAAGAGCTTGGTGAGCGAAACAAGGAGCAGGTGTCGAAGATAATCGACCCATTGCAGCAGAGTCTGCGTGACATGCAGGAGGCTTTCGACAAAACCAAGGAGCAGCAGAGCGAGGCTCTCACACGACTGGACGAGACCATCAAGATAAACATGCAGAAGAGTGCTGCCCTTGGCGAGACTGCCGACAGACTGACTCGCGCACTGACGGGAGAGGTGAAGGTGCAGGGCAACTTCGGTGAGCTGAAGCTGAAGCAGCTCCTCGAAGACCTGGAACTGAAGGAGGGCGAGCAGTTTGACACGCAGGCAACGCTCAAGGACAAGGCAGGAAAGGCGGTGAAGGGCGATGACGGCAAGGGAATGATACCAGACTTCATACTGCATTTCCCGAACAACCGCCACGTGGTGGTGGACTCGAAGATGTCGCTCACCGACTACGAACGATACATGAACGCTGAGGACGGCACGCCCGAGAAGAGCGACTATCTGAAAGCACATATCGCCAGCGTCAGGGCACAGGTGAAGCGCCTTGCCCGCAAGGACTATGTCAGGTATCTGCCCGAGGGATACAACCGTCTGAACTTCGCCATAATGTACGTGCCCGTGGAGGGCGCTCTTAACCTCGCGCTCCTTAACGACAGCACGCTCTGGCGCGACGCTTACGACCAGGGAGTGATGATTCTGGGACCGCAGACCATGTATATGAATCTGCGCGTGCTGGAGATGATGTGGACGCAGGTGCGACAGCTGAAGAACCAGCAGGCGATGATGGACGCCGCCAACACCGTCATCGACCGTGTGCAGGACTTCGGTATAAGGTTTATGGACGTGGAGTCGAGCATGAACGACGCCGTAAAGAAAATCACCCGACTGAAGATAACCACCGCAGACAGCGGTGCAAGCATCATAACCGCGGCACGCAACCTCCTCAAGGCAGGAGCCAAGGAGAACAAGAAAAAGAAGTCGCTTGCCGATATGGACGACTCGATGTTCATAGAGGCGGACGCCACTACCATGCTGCCCGAAACCAATACAGTAACAACGCCACAAGATGAATCAACCCAATAATGACCTCAACGAGCAGGCGCGTCTTGCGTGGGAGATAATAGAGACTACCAACACCAACCTCTTCCTTACCGGTAAGGCAGGAACAGGAAAGACCACCTTCCTCCGACGTCTCAAGAACGAGTCGTCGAAGCGCATCGTGGTGGTGGCGCCGACCGGCATTGCCGCCATCAACGCCGAGGGAGTGACCATCCATTCCTTCTTCCAGCTCTCCTTCGCCCCGTTCATTCCAAACGCACAGTATAAGCTCAAGGAACAGCAATATAAGTTTTCGAGGCAGAAGATACGCGTCATCCAGTCCATTGACACGCTTGTCATAGACGAGATTTCGATGGTGCGTGCCGACCTGCTTGACGCTGTGGATGCCGTGCTTCGCCGCTTCCGCAAGAACCAGATGCCGTTCGGCGGCGTTCAGATGGTCATGATTGGCGACCTCGGACAGCTGGCTCCCGTGGCAAAGGACGACGAGTGGCAGATGCTGTCACATTATTATGATACGCCATACTTCTTCTCCTCGCTTGCGCTTCGCCAGACGCGCTATGCCATAGTGGAACTGAAGAAGGTGTATCGTCAGAGCGACGCACGCTTCCTCGAACTCCTCAACAAGGTGAGAGACAATCGTGCGGACGACGCCGTGCTGCAGGCGCTCAACTCTCGCTACATACGCGGATTCGAGCCAAAGACGGAAGACGGATACATACGTCTGACCACACATAACTATCAGGCACAGAAGGAGAACGACCGTCAGATGTCGCTGCTCCCCGGCGAGGAATATACGTACAATGCCGAGGTGAAAGGCAAGTTCCCTGACATGCTCTTCCCGACGGAGCAGACGCTGACGCTGAAGGAAGGTGCGCAGGTGATGTTCGTCAAGAACGACTCGTCGCAGGACAAGGCTTTCTATAACGGCATGCTCGGAACCGTGGAGCGTATTGACAACCAAGGCTTCTCGGTCCGCACACGCGACAGCGGAACCGTCATCAACGTGGGCATGGAGCAGTGGGACAATACGCGCTACGTCATTGACGAGCGCACCAACGAGATAACGGAGGAGGTGGACGGCACGTTCCGTCAGTATCCAGTGAAGTTGGCTTGGGCGATTACGGTGCACAAGAGCCAGGGACTGACCTTCGACCATGCCGTCATCGACGTGCAGCGTGCCTTCACGCACGGTCAGACATACGTGGCGCTCAGCCGATGCCGCACGCTCGAAGGACTGGTGCTCAGCGCTCCGCTCCCTCACAGCGCCATCATCCGTGACGGCGCCGTGGACGAATACGCCACACACGCCATAGAGCATACGCCGACGCCGGAACAAATAGGCACGTTGCAGCGCGACTATTTTCTTTCCATCGTGAACGAACTGTACGACTTCCGTCCGCTCATGGACATCTTCGGCCGTGTGCTCGACCTGCTGTCGGGCCACTTCAAACGCTCCTATCCCAAGCTCATCATGGAGTATAAGCTTAACGCCGACACTATACGCACGAAGCTCATGGACGTGGCAGAGAGGTTCCGCATACAGTACAGCCAGATGGTATTCCAAACGGCTGACTATCAGAATGACGAACATCTTCAGGAACGTCTCCGCAAAGGTTCTACTTACTTTGCGCGTACCATCTCCGGCGTGGAGGAACTCATTCGCAAAACCTCCGTCAAGACCGACAACCAGGAGGTGAAGAAGCGCTGGTCAGAAATCTTCCCCACGCTAAAGGAGACCGTGATGCAGAAGCGTGCGCTGCTGAAAGTGGTGAGCGACGAAGGCTTTGCCATCACCCCTTACCTGAAGCGCAGGTCAGCCGTGCTGGCAGGAAAGACCGGCGCAGAAACAAAGAAACGATAATGACATTAAGGATAACAAAAAAGAAAAAATATGATTAAAGCACTGTTTTTCGATGTGGACGGAACGCTCGTCAGCTTTAATACGCACGACGTACCAGAGTCGACCCGCGAGGCGCTGCGCCTTGCACATGAAAGCGGCGTAAAGATATTCACGGCTACGGGACGTCCCCGCCAGCTGCTCAATAACGTGGCTCCAATAGAGCATCTGATGGACGGATATATCCTTGCCACCGGTGCCATGTGTACGTACGGAGCCGAGACGGTACGTGAGGATGTCATTCTGCGTGAAGAGGCAGAGACCGTCATACGCTACTGTGAGGAACACGGACTGCCAGCCGTAGTGGTGGGCACGAAGGACATACAGATTGTGAATCGCAATGATGACGTCAACCACGTGTTCTATGATATGCTGAAAGTGACGTACGACAAGTTTGACGTGCCCCTTGCAGATGTCATTGATCAGGGCATCCTTCAGATCACTCCCTTCCTCACCGAAGAGGAGGAGCGCAAGGTGTTGCCCGAACTCCCTGGATGTAACTCCGCCCGATGGTATCCCGCCTTCTGCGACATCACCTCGGCAAAGGCTGACAAGGCAAACGGCATACGTGCCATTGTCGACCGCCTCGGCATCGACATCTCGGAGACGATGGCATTCGGCGACGGAGGCAACGACGAGTCGATGCTCCGTGCGGCAGGAGTGGGTGTGGCGATGGGCAATGCCCTCGACAGCGTAAAGGCACATGCCGACTATGTGACGACGGACGTAGACAATGACGGAGTGTGGAACGCGCTGAAACATTTCGGCATAATCTGACCAAAACATCAGATAGAGGAATTATTCTTATAAGTTAATATGCATTACTCATCACCAATTCAAAAAAAATGAGTAAGTTTGCAGCAGAATACGACTAAAAGCATTAATAATGGATATTACCGAAAGATTTTTAAACTACACACAGTTCGACACACAGTCGAGTGAAGATTCAGAAACAGTACCGAGCACTTCCAAGCAGCTCGTCTTCGCCAAGTATCTGAAAGAGGAGCTTGAGCGTGAAGGTCTGAGCGATGTGGAGATGGACGAGCAGGGCTATATCTACGCCACGCTGAAAGCCAACGTGAAGAAGGACATCCCGACCATCGGTTTCATTGCGCATTACGACACGTCTCCTGACTGCAGCGGCGCCAACATCAAGCCACGCATCGTCAAGAACTATGACGGTGGCGACATCGTGCTCTCTGAGGGCATCGTCTCAAGCCCGGCTAAGTTCCCAGAGCTGAAGGCACACGTAGGTGAGGACATCATCGTGACCGACGGCACCACACTCCTTGGCGCTGACGACAAGGCTGGCGTGGCAGAGATAGTTCAGGCTATGTGCTGGCTCCGCGACCATGACGAGGTGAAGCACGGCGACATCCGCGTGGCTTTCAATCCTGACGAGGAAATCGGTATGGGCGCTCACCACTTCGACGTGGAGAAGTTCGGCTGCCAGTGGGCTTACACCATGGACGGCGGCGACCTCGGCGAGCTGGAGTATGAGAACTTTAATGCTGCAGGAGCCAAGGTGCACTTCAAGGGCGTAAGCGTACATACAGGATATGCCAAGGGCAAGATGGTGAACGCATCGCGCCTCGCACTGGAGTTTGCCAACATGATACCGGCTGCAGAGACACCAGAGGAGACCGAAGGCTATGAGGGCTTCTATCATCTCCTCGGCATCACGTCATGCTGCGAGAAAGCCACTCTCTCATACATCATCCGCGACCATGACCGTCAGAAGTTTGAGGACCGCAAGGACTTCATCGAGGACTGCGTGAAGAAGATGAACGAGAAGTGGGGTGAGGGCACGGTAAGCGTGGACCTCAAGGACCAGTATTATAACATGAAGGAAAAGATTGATCCCAACATGCACGTCATCGACATCGTGCTGAAGGCGATGCAGGAAAACGGTGTAGCGCCGAAGGTGATGCCCATCCGTGGCGGCACGGACGGAGCACAGCTCTCATTCAAGGGTCTGCCATGCCCGAACATCTTCGCCGGCGGCTGCAACTTCCACGGACCTCACGAGTTTGTCAGCGTGCAGGCAATGGAGAAAGCCATGCAGGTGGTAATAAAGATATGTGAGATTACGGCTCACTTTAACGACTAAATAAAATAAACATACAAAGAAGAGGGTATGCAAATATGCATCACGCCCTGTAATGACAAAAAGCATTCATACAGAAAGCTTTTGTCATTACAGGGCGTTTTGATTATAATAACCCCTTGAATCTTAATAATCATTAAAACATTGAATGTAGTCTTATATTATCATATATTTATTTGCTTTATATAAAAATAAAACATTAATTTTGCATTGATTACTTTCACTGAAAGCTCTAAAGGCAGGATGGGAGGTATGGCATTTATATACATAAAGGCGTAACTGTACGCTTTGGTTTTGACGGTAGAAGAACTTCGCAAACTCATCGACAAGTCAAGAACAAAGCAACGGGAACGCCTCATGGGGTGTATTATTATACAGCCCTTATTGGCTCATTGTGTCTTTTTCATAGTGGGTCAAGAGGGATTATTATATACATCTACGTGGGGCTTTCAGCGTTGCTCGTTTCGACTTGTCGGGCAATGCGAAGGCCTTTCTATCGTGGAACGAGCAGCAGGACTGGCTCCACGTTTTTATTTATATAAATTCAGAACTACTAAAAATTTTAAACGCATACTATGGGAGCCTTTATGCAAAGATTTTACACGTATGAGAAGAAATCTAAAGAGGAAATGGCTACTACTGCTTTTTGTAGTAACTGGAGTATTCGGACTTACTGCTTGTAGTGACGACTATGAGCCGTGGGAATTGTTGACAGCAGAAATGACAAGTACGCTTCCTGAACAACCTAACCTTGTTCCTTGGGATGGCGGCACATTTACCATCAACGTAAAAACTAACGGTGCATGGGATATGGTGGTTCCTGATTGGATGACTGTTGACCAAAATAAGGGCTTTGGGGATGCTGTAGTAAATGCATCTATAACACAAAACGAAAGTTCAACACGCCGTACAGGAGATATTAAAACCAATTTTATTGGAGATACAAAAGCGAGTATTGCTGGCATAAATGGTAAAACTATATCTTTTTTGCAAGAAGCATTATATGATGCAGTAAAGATTAACATATCAAAAGCAGAACTTTATAGAAAACAAGCTAATTATGATAATTATAATAGAAGGTGGTACTACGATTATGGATATAGAATTGAGTATGAAATAGAATCTACATTGTCGGAGGACGAAATAAATAGCATAATCGAAGGACTTACTCTGAAAATAGATTATTTGTTGCAAAATGGAGCTTGGGATGGTATTACTTATGGTTATACATCAAATACCTATAGCTACAAGTTAGAGGCTGCTGATATTACGAAAGGAAAGCACGTAATAGAGAATTTAAATTGGAAAACGGATAGTTATTCAATTCATCCTAATTATACAGAAGCTTATTTCGGTTTCTATTCGGACGGTAAATATAAGAAAACCCAATCAACAAGAGTAGAAATAATAGATAATAAATAAAAAACGATGAGACATTTCTATATACTTATAGCATTGCTTGCAGGGTTTATAAATCCAGCAGCTGCACAAGAGAATAAATATAGTATTGACGGCAAGCATCGTGGACTGGACTTCAGTATCAATGCTGGATATAATGCTGGTGTAGGAGATATGAAGGGATCTTCTTTTTTGCCTCTTGAGATTGGTATAGGCAAGCAGTTCCATCCTAATTTATATATAGGTGTACGTTCTGGTGCATGGGTTGCAGTATCTGATAAGGCTA
>OHSB01000196.1_pt1 | contig 15872 bp, 14 predicted proteins | sample 1578591 | NCBI WGS metagenome assembly OHSB01 (sample SAMEA3879508, study PRJEB24766) | human gut metagenome | biome: human-associated habitat; feature: feces | place: USA | collected 1985/1987 | reverse complement strand
AAAAAATACAAAAGTATTATCGTTTCTTTCATCCGAATCCTCCTTTTTCCGTTGCTTTCCATTTGCATGAAAAGGCAGTTCCCCTAAAATATCTCCCATAAGGCAGCGATGGATATAGCAATACAAAAAGGAATGACACCATCTTCACCATCTCGTCTCATGTCATAATAGGGATTTTTATTTCGTGTTTTTTTATCACTTTTTATGCATTTTTTTCCATTCCAATGATAGTTCCAACATGCCATTCACCCCATCTCCAATCAACCTGAAAGTCGCCGTTTCCATGAAAGGACACGCACAGGGGGGGGGTAACCGCCTCATTATTAATCACTTATGGATATAAAAGATGAACGGGGTTTGCTGTCGCAGCAGACCCCGTTCGCAATTCTAACCTAAAACTTAACCTATGAAAAAACTTTATAAAACAAGCAAGGTTGGATGAATTTAATTTGTTCCAAACTACTGTTTTTCTGCTCCAAAAGGCGGAAATGATGTTTTTTGCCTTTTTTGCTATTGTTATTCTGCATCTTTTTCCGTTTCCGATGCGACCTCTTCAGTAATCTGCACCTTCGGCAAACAACTTTCGTCAAGTTTGATTGTCTTGATGCGGACATCCATCAAAGGTTTGTCCCTCTGATCGGTAGCCACCTGCGCTATTCTGTCAATCACATCGAGGCCGCTGACCGTCTCCCCGAAGACAGTGTAGGCACCGTCAAGCTGAGCACAGGCATTAGCGTCCTGCACAATGTAGAACTGTGAGCCGGATGATTCCTTCTTCGGGTTGGCCACATCGCCTCTGCGAGCGGCGGCGAGAGCGCCCTTCTTGTGGGTATATTCAGGGACAAACTCCGCGGGGATCGTGTATCCCGGGCCTCCCTGGCCGTACTTAGCCACAGCAGCGGCGGAAGTGTCACGCGTGAAAGGGTCGCCTCCCTGGATCATGAACCCGTTGATGACCCTGTGGAAGAGAAGGCTGTCATAGTAGCCTCCCAAAGCCAGTTTCTCGAAGTTCTCCCTGTGCAAAGGAGTCTTGCTGTAAAGTTTAACCTTGATTGTACCGAGATTGGTCTCGATGTCAAAAACCGGCTCTTCCGGCAAAGTGGCGATTGTCTCCATGATTGTCTTTGCTTTTGCGGCTTCCTCAGCGGCCGCGATTGAATCCTGGCGGGCCTTCTCGGCGGCGGCTTTCTTGGCTCCGCTGCCACAGCCGAACATCATGGCCGCGGTGATGGCACATGCCAGGATAGTGAAAATGTTCTTTCTCATATTCATTGAAAATTAAAATTTGCGGTAGTTGTAGCCAAGGATGTCGAAGATCTTGAAGGACTCGGCCTGAAGAGCGGCTTTGTACCTGTCAAGATTCTTGTCCTCCGGCCTGCACCACTGCACCTCGCTCAATGCGGTCATACGAGGCAGGAGCATGTACTCCAGATGCTCCGGCGTGGCGACATATTCAGTCCAAAGGTTGGCCTGGACGCCAAGGATGTGCTTCCGCTGCTCCGCGTCAAGCCCCTCAAGAGGCTCGTAGCCGTAAACTTTCTCAAGCGGAAGATCTCCGCCGATGCCGAAAGGCTCCTTGTCCATGTCCTGGGACTGGTAATAGTCAAAGTAGCAGTAGGTGTTTGGGGTCATGATGACGTCAAATCCCATCGCGGAGGCCTTGATGCCGCCGTCCGTGCCTCTCCATGACATCACGGTCGCACCCTTGGCGAGCTCGCCCTCAAGGATCTCGTCCCAGCCGATGATCTTGCGGCCGTGGTCGTTGAGGAACTTCTGGACACGTGCCGTCACATAGCTCTGAAGGAACTGCTCCGCAGTGTGATGCTCGTCAGCCTTGATGCCAAGGGCCTTGATCCTGGCCTGGCAGGCAGGGCACTTCTCCCACTCGGTCTTCGGGCACTCGTCGCCGCCGATGTGGATATATTCAGAAGGGAAGATGTCCATCAACTCAGTGAACACGTCCTCAAGGAAAGTGAACATTCCATCCTTACCGGGGCAAAGGACCTGATCCGAGATGCCCCATCTGGTCCAGACCTCGTAAGGGCCACCGGTGCACCCAAGCTCCGGATAGCCGGCCAAGGCACCCATCATGTGGCCAGGAAGGTCAATCTCCGGGATCACCACAATGCCCAACTTGCCGGCGTAGGCGACAATGTCCTTCATCTGCTCCTGAGTGTAGTAGCCACCGTAGCGGACGCCATCGTTGGAGTCCCAATCCTTCTTGATGACAGTACCGTTTCTGAACGCGCCTACCTCGGTGAGTCTAGGATATTTCTTGATTTCAACCCTCCAGCCCTGGTCGTCTGTCAGATGCCAATGGAAGCGGTTGAGCTTGTAAAGCGCCATGATGTCCAGATACTTCTTGACTTCCTCGACGGAGAAGAAATGCCTTGAGCAGTCAAGGTGCATGCCTCTGTAGCCGAAGCGAGGCTTGTCCTGGATCTTCACGCAAGGGAAGAGGAACTTCTCCGCCGGGTTCGGCTCATTACCAAAAATATTGACGCTCGTGAGCTGCTTCAATGTCTGGATCGCATAGAGGAATCCGTTGTACGAAGAAGCGCGGACGATGCAGTTAATCTTGCTGACGGCGATGGAATATTCCTCCTCCGCGAGACTCGCGTCATTAAGGAATATGAAGCCCTTCACCTTGTCGTAGTCCTTGTCAAGTCCCATCGGAGTGGCGTAGGAGCATATTCTTCCGCTGACGAATGTGATCTTGTCGGCGAATTCCTTGATGATCTCCTGACTCTTGGCATCAATGGCCTGATCGCAGTTGAAATTGGCGCCGGCACCCTTGAACGTACCTTTCCCAACCTCGACGCTTTGAGGATAAGGGATGACATTGATCGTTGTTTCGGATTCCTTCGCCTTCATTGAGCAAGACGCGAAGAGAAGCGCGAGAGCGATGATGTTGATGACTTTTTTCATTTTTGAATATTTTAACGTTGATTCATGCACAAAGTAATCCTTAAAAACACAGGCAAATCCTTTCAAGTTTGCCGGCAAACGCTAAAGATACGAAATTCTTTCGGTTATCAATACAGCAGCAAGCCCAGAATGCCTCCCGCGATGATTATCTTGATCGGTCCGATCCTGAAGACCATAGATGCGACGACGGCCGCCGCGAACAGCCCCCAGCTGATCCAGTCCGGGAAATTTTCCTTGACTATGCTGATTTCAGGCACGATCCCGTTCCAGTCCACGGAGAACATCAGGATCAGGGCGGCGGCTCCGATAAGGCCGACAACGGCTGGCCTGAGACTGGCGAGAACGCTGGCGAACACCCTGCTGTTCTTGAATTTCGTGTAGAACTTGACTATCGCCAGAACAATCATGAACGAGGGAAGAATCACAGCGAACGTGGCCGACAGCGAGCCGAGGATCCCGACAAGGTGACTCGCACCGGCCTGGTGCAGTACCTCATAGCCGACGTAGGTGGCGCAGTTGATCCCCACCGGACCCGGGGTCATCTGGGAGATGGCCACGATGTCTGTGAATGCGCTCTCGGACAGCCATCCGTGAGCCACAACGACCTGTGTCTGGATGAACGACAGCATAGCGTAGCCGCCACCAAAGGTGAACAGACCTATGACAAAGAAAACCCAGAAAAGCTGGAGGATAAGAGCAAGCTCAGTCATTTTTCGCCTCCTTTTTGTTTTTGATGACAGCAATGCTTGCCGAAACCACGATCAGTACAAGCAGGATGTAGATCGGAGAGAAGCTCAGGAACGCCACGAGGAAAAGTGTCACGATGGAGATAGCCCAGGCCCACCAGGTCTTGTTGTTCTTCCTCGCCATGTTGATCATCGGCACGGCGATCAAAGACACCACCACCGGACGGATGCCTTTGAATATTCGCTCAACCACGGGATTGTCCCTGAAGTTTGTGAATATCATGGCGATGAGCAGAATCGTGATAAATGACGGGATCACCGATCCGAGGGTCGCGACAACGCTGCCTTTCACTCCGTGAAGCTTGTGGCCCACGAAAATCGACATATTCACCGCAAGCACTCCCGGGGCGGACTGGGCCATCGCTATGATGTCCGGGAGTTCCTCATCGGTCATCCAGTCCCTCTTTATCATCTCGTCCCGGATCAGGGGTATCATGGCGTAGCCTCCTCCGATGGTGAAGGCTCCGATCTTGGCGAAGACCGTGAAGATCTGCCAAAGGGAGACTTCTTCCTTGGGGGCATTCAGTGTTTCTTCCGACATATTCATTGATTATAATTAACCATAGCGGCCACGACTTCGCGCGAGGTTCTGCCGTCTGGGCCATGGGAGGAGGAGTGAAACTCCTTGCACCCGGTTGATGCCTCAAGCCGGGCGATGTTCCCCGGCCTCACTCCTGAGCCGGCGAGGATGATGATCCTGTCGCCAGCCTTGATGTTCAATTCCTTAAGGGTGCGCTCCCCATCGTTGACATTGCTAGCATGTCCCGCCGTGAGAAGCCTGTCGCAGCCGAGTGAGATGATGTCCTCCAGCGCCCTGAACGGCTCGGCGCACTCGTCGAACGCCCTGTGGAAGGTGACGCGCAACCCTTGCGCCTCGGCCATCAATCTTCTGACAGCCTCGGTGTCTATGCTTCCGTCCTTTCTCAATGCTCCGACCACGACACCGTTCACCCCCAGTTCCCGGCACATCCTGACAGATTCAATCATCGCATTGATCTCATCCTCATCATAGACAAAGTCGCCACCGCGAACCCTTATGAGCACGTTCACCAGGATATTCACAGCACTTAATGTCGCCTCAATGTCGCTTCGGCCTGGGGTGACACCGCCACAGGACAGATCCTTGCAAAGCTCTACTCTCCCCGCGCCCCCTTTCATAGCCTCAACGGCCTCAGCCACATCCGAGCAGCAACATTCCATAAATCGTTTGTTTTTCATGCTGCAAAGGTATAAAAATATACTTGATTTCAGTCGCTTCGACAGGCTCGGCGACCAAGTATTCAATTTGCGGCCACCGAGCTTGCATAAGTGAGTTTACCGAAGTGTCTGAAGCGCAAAAAGACAAAAAAGGCTGACCAACCGGCCAGCCTCCTTTCTTATCTGTGAACCAATAATTAGTCGCTGAGGGAGAACCTCTTGAAAGCAACCACTTTGGCGTCCTTGTCAACAGACTTGATGTAAGCGGCGACAGAAACCTTCTCGTCAGACTGAACGAAGTCCTGCTCCTCAAGAGTCTGCTCCTTGAAGAACTTCTGGATACGTCCGTTGGCGATGTTCTGGATCATCTGCTCAGGGAGAGACGCGGCCTTCTCGGCGGAGACGGTCTTGATGATCTCACGGGCCTGCTCAGCCTGCTCTGGAGTGATCCAACCCTTGGCGGTGTTGGACTCGATGTGATCCTCGCTGTCAACGTGGGCAGGATTGATGCCGACCTTCTTGAGAGCGGCCTCGACAGCCTTCTGAACCATCTCGTCCTTTGTCTTCTGGACAGCGAGCTCGCGCTCCTTCTCAACCACCTCAGCAGGGCAGTCGGCCGGAGAGACAGAAACAGGGTTCATAGCGGTGACCTGCTGGGCAACGGCCTTGCCGAGCTCGGCAGGAATCTCCTTGTTGAAAGCGACAATGGCGCCGAGTTTTCCGTTGAAGTGAACATAGTCACCGATGAACGGAGCCTCAAGAGCGGCATAGTAAGCGAGAACGTGCTTCTCACCGGTCTTGCCGGTCTGGGCGGAGATCTCCTCCTCGACAGTGTGACCGTTAGAGCACTTGCTGGCCTTCAGGCCTCCGATGTCGGCTGGGAACGACGCGATAGCCGCGTCAGCGATCTCTGCGGCAAGAGCCTTGAAGTCAGGGGTGGCGGAAACGAAGTCAGTCTCGCAGCCGAGACATACGATAACACCCTTTGTGCCCTGGATGCGGACGAGAACCGCACCCTCGGAGGTCTCGCGGTCGGCGCGCTTGGCGGCGACGAGCTTACCCTTCTCACGGATGATGTTGACTGCCTTCTCGAAGTCACCCTCAGCCTCGGCGAGAGCCTTCTTGCAATCCATCATACCAGCGGATGTCATCTTGCGTAATTTCATTACGTCTTGTGCTGTAATTGCCATAACTCGTTCTCCTTTATTATTCAGCCTTTGGTTCCTCAGCAGCCGGAGCCTCAACCGCAGGAGCGGCCTCAGCCTCTACATCAACTGGCTTGGCGCTCTTGCGGGCGCGAAGTTTCTTGCCTGTAGGATTTGCGAGAGCCTCGCCCTCGGCAGCCTCCTCGTTGGCCTCTTTCTCCTTCTCAAGCTTTCTCTCGCTCAGTCCCTCTTCGATGGCCTTGCAGAGAACAGTCATGATGGTCTCGATCGACTTCGTAGCGTCGTCGTTAGCCGGTATCACATAATCAATCGGGGTAGGATCGCAACAAGTGTCAACCAATGCGAATACCGGGATGTTGAGGCGGTTGGCCTCCTTGACGGCGTTGGCCTCCTTCTGGATGTCAACTACGAAGAGCGCGGACGGGAGACGGCTCATGTCCTTGATGGAACCAAGGTTCTTCTCCAGTTTCTCTCTCTGACGGTTGATCTGCAGACGCTCTCTCTTGGCGAGCTTCTCGAACGTGCCGTCCTCCTTCATCTTGTCGATGGTGTTCATCTTCTTGATAGCCTTGCGGATGGTCGGGAAGTTGGTAAGCATACCACCAGCCCAGCGCTCGGTTATCGATGGCATATTGACTGCCGCAGCCTTCTCGGCAACGATCTCCTTAGCCTGTTTCTTTGTGGCTACGAAGAGAATCTTGCGACCTGAACGCGCAAGCTCTTTCATTGCATCAGCAGCCTCGTCTATCTTGACGATGGTCTTGTGCAGGTCGATGATGTGGATCCCGTTCTTCTGGTCAAAGATGTATGGAGCCATCTTAGGGTTCCATTTCCTGGCCAGATGTCCGAAATGTACACCTGCATCAAGAAGTTCTTGGAAATTTGTGCGTGGCATTTTAAAATTCTTGTTTTTTGTTTAAACTTTCCTCCAGACCTTTTGCCGACAGCCTGAAGGCTCTTTTCTTCAATCCCGGAGCAGTGGTCCTCGACCAGTCTCTGAGATTTTCCGCAGTCCCGGCAATCCCCGGTAGTGTTCATCGGATTCTCATCCAGCGAAAAGTCCGCGGGATTTGAAGCACCGGACTGTGCTTTTTCATAAACCAGCTTATGCCGCTGACAATCCAGACAAGACTAACGCTTGCTGAACTGGAAGCGTGCACGTGCGCTCGGCTGACCAGGTTTCTTTCTCTCGACTTCGCGGGAGTCACGTGTCAGGAAGCCCTCAGCCTTGAGAGCCGCGCGGTAAGCCTCTCTATCCAGATCGCTGAGAGCGCGGGATATTCCGAGTCTGATCGCTTCGGCCTGGCCTTTGGTGCCGCCGCCGTCAAACTGACCTTCTGTCTTCGTAACCGCGAAAGGCTGGTTCACAATGTAACGGAGAGCGTCAGTCTTGAAGTACTCCTCAACACTGCGGCCGTTGATTGTGACATTGCCTTGTCCAGCTGCGAGATAAACACGAGCTACGGCTGATTTACGTCTTCCAAGGGCGTTTTTCTGTTCCATTTGCTCTGTTAGATTTCGTTCAACTTAATTTCTCTAGGGTTCTGTGCCTGGTGAGGATGCTCAGGGCCTGCGTAAACGTGCAGGTTGCCTATGATCTTGTCACCAAGACGGGTCTTAGGGAGCATACCCTTCACTGCTCTCCTGACGAGTTCAGCAGGTCTCTTCGCGAGGATCTCCCTCGGAGTCGTGAAACGCTGTCCGCCCGGATAACCGGTGTAGCGAACATAAACACGATCAGTCATCTTGCTGCCCTTGAGGATGACCTTCTCGGCGTTGATGACGATGACGTTGTCACCGCAGTCAACGTGAGGGGTGAATCCCGGTTTGTTCTTGCCACGGAGGACAAGAGCGACCCTTGAGGCAAGACGTCCGAGTGCCAGATCCGTGGCATCGATGACAACCCACTCTTTCTGTACAGTAGCCTTGTTCAAGGAGACTGTTTTGTAGCTAAGTGTGTCCACTGTCTTGATCTTTAATGGTTTAACATAAAATATTGCGATCCCTACACAACATAGGGACCGCAAATATAGGCATTTTTTCTGAAATATTCAAACCTATTCTTTTATAGGTTTCGGCCAGACTTCGGCAAACCTGGTGACCGGAGGCCGTCAGGTTGATTGATCCGCCGGACCATCGGAGACGGTCGCATCAGAAAAAAACTGAAGAGAAAGCGGACACAAGTAGGAATATTCAGATATTTTCCCCAAATATGTCTGCCGATTTTGCCAGACACACCGGCGCCGGTTCAGCCACAAAGTTGAAAATGACACCAATAAGAATTGTACTGACAAATATATTCCTTCTGTTCACCTTGTCCGCATATTCGGAGAATGTGGTGGACTCACTTGTAACGGCATTCGATCACCAAAAAGGCTCTCAAGCCGCGCGGACAGCGGAAGCATTCTTTAGGTATCTGGCCGAAAGTGGATTCACCGAGAACACGGTCGAGTTGATTCCAGGAAGCGAAGCGGACAGTGTCAAGGCTCTGACTTTGTACTGGGCGGGAGAATGGTACTATGACATCCAGGATTATGACAGATCCATTGAATATTCAAGCAAGGCGCTGAGCCTCAGCCGTAAAGTGTCCGCCAAGGAAATAGAGTGCGATTGCGACAACATCCTCTCCATAGCGTACTTCCGGAAGTCAGACTTCCATAAGTCGTTGGAATACGCGAAAGCGACCCTTGCGCTGGGACGTGAGCTTCAGGATGAGGAGCGGATCACATATTCATTGAACACCTTGGCTGGAATCTGTCTTGCGTCGAAGCAGCCGGCGGAGGGCGTGAAATACGTTCTTGAGGCTATCCATTTCCGGCGATCAGCCTTATGTCTTCTCTGAGAAGGACAGCGAAAGGATCTCCAACGAACTGTTCAAGGAGGAATGCCAGGTAGACACCACACTTACTGTCAAGGTTCAGAACAATGTGATCAGCTTCGGCTCCAATTCCGGTACTCCGCAGGTCGGTGATGTGCGCGTGACCTTCACAAAGGTCCTTCCGGGAGAGGTATCCCTTATGGCTCAGGTCAGCGGCGACACGTTCGTGCCATTCACGGCCAAGAACGGCAAGTCTTTCAGCGTGCTTGAGATGGGTGTGAAGTCCGCCGACCAGATGTACGAGGGTCAGCACTCGGCCAACAAGATCTGGCTCTGGATCCTCAGAATTCTGGGTATATTCCTTGTGATCGGAGGTCTGAAGGGCATCTTCGGCTTCATCGAGACTCTCGCCAAGGTGGTTCCGTTCATCGCCAACATCATCGGAGCCGGTGTCGGTCTGGTCTGCTCGCTTGTCGGCTTCGCCTGGTCCTTCATCGTGATCGCCATCGCTTGGCTTGCCTACAGACCTGTTCTGGGAATATCCCTGATTGTGATCGCCGTCGCGCTGGTCATCTTCCTTGCGCGCGGAAAGAAAAAGGTGCAGACAGCGTGAGTGGTCTGATAGGGTTACTTACGTGTAATGATAATTATCAAATAGCATAAAATCAACAAATTATGAAAATTCTATCAAACATGAGGAAAGCGTTTGGCCTGGCTCTGGCCTTTGCTCTCGCATTATCCTTGAGCGCTCCGGCCCAGGGGCAGAGCGTCTTGAACCAGATCGGCAAGCGTGCCAAGAACGCGGTCAAGACCAGGACTACCATGGGCGCTGACAGGGCTATCCAGAAGACATTGGACAAAGCGGAGGACGCCATTGAGAAGGGAGTGACCAACGCGGGAAGAGGACGTTCCGGGAAGGGACACGCTCCGACGGTCGGTAAAGGTTCGGCTGCAGGCGGCGGAGCCGTGGCTGGCAATGGATCAGTGGCCGGCAACGACGAGGAACAGAAGGGACAGCCGGAAGGTGTGGAGAGCCCAAAGATGAACCCTATCGGATCCAAGGGAATGGGCGGTGCGGATCTCTCCAATCTGGAGACCTACACGAAGGAGACCTGCATCCTCTACCTGAACAACTCGAACGTGGATCTGACCGTTCACGACTGTGCGTTCATCAACGCTCCTAACCATGTGATCCTTGGCCTTTTCAGGGGTAGCCTGACGATTGACAACAACATATTCGTGAACTGCAGGATGGAGGCTATGGATGCCCGCGGCTCGGATCCGAAGGAGAATTCCAGGATTAACTTCACCAACAACACGGTGCTGTTCATGTGGTCGTTCAAGCAGAACCTTGAGACCATGGGCTATGGCTTCCGTTTCCAGCCTGGCACGGATTGCTATCTGGCCAACAACATCTTTGGCTGCTCGATGTTCACGGCGCTTGACTACACGCACATCGACAGCGACAAGAACCGTGAGGCCACCCGCAACACTGTTGTGGAGAACAACGTGTTCTTCCTCAACAGGATGGGCGACCTTTCTATCCCTGGCGGCGGCAATTTCATCAACATCAGCAGCGCCGATTTCTCTGACGTTGAATACATCGACTCCGAGAGCGGCAACACGACGGTTCAGGACGCGAACATATTCAAGGGCAAGATTGACGAGGCTTACCTGAAAGGTTTCCTCAACGCATCTTACACGGCTGAGATGCAGCACAACCCGAATTCGGCGGTGAACACCTTCCGTTCGGCGCTCGGCATGAACCAGATCGGCACAATGACCTCCAAGGTCACGATGTACGCCAACCGCTACAACTGGGAGAAGGCCCTCCTGATCTTCGGCGCGATGCCAGGGTACGGAGCACAGATGCCTCAATAGTTGTGTGTTATGTATGAATATGGCGGCCTACACGCTTCGAGCGCCCTGTCCGGGTGAATGGCCGCCGCGGCCTCACCGCCACCGGAACTTCCATTACAGTTCGTAAAACAAGCCAGCCGGACATATTCATTCTAAAAAAGAGAATGCATCCTGCCATGAAGTGCCATGCGGTGACATACAGGGGCGTGGCACTTAAATAGCTGACTGTCAACAATAAAAGCATTGACCTTGTGCCATAATCAGCACCAGGTCAATGCTTATCTAATTAATATTCAACCTCTTATCTGCCACGCAGCCCACAGTGCACCCAAAATCGTGGAAGGTGCCGTCCACCGTGTAGCTCATGACTTACCTGCCACGCAGCCCACAGAGTGCCCAAAAGGAGACAATGACAAAAAGAACAGCGTCCCGGCCTTGAGCGGAACGCTGCGAAGGAGGCTAAATGGACAGGACGGCCAGAACGTTGATGAGTTCCTTGTCGATCGGTTTATCCAGTTTGATGGCCTTTCCGACAGGAACGTAAACAATCTCGTTGTTGGAGACACCGACCATGATGTTCCGCTGGCCCTCCTGCAGAGCCTCGATGCTGGCATAGCCGAGGCGGCTGGCGAGGATCCTGTCGTAGGCGGAAGGGCATCCTCCACGCTGGAGATGGCCCAGGATGGTGACACGGACATCATATTCAGGATACTCCTTCCTCACCCTTTCGGCGTAGTGCATCGCTCCCCCGTCCTTCGGGCTTTCGGAGACGAGCACGATGGAGCTGTTCTTGCTCTTTCGGCAGCCATGGCTGATGAACTTCTCAAGCTGGTCGATGTCGGTCTGGTCCTCAGGGATGATGGCGGCCTCGGCACCTGCGGCGATGGCTGAGTTCTGAGCGAGGAAACCGGCGTCACGGCCCATCACCTCGACAAAGAATATGCGGTCGTGGGATGTCGCCGTGTCACGGATCTTGTCCACACACTCGACGATGGTGTTAAGCGCCGTGTCATAACCGATTGTGGAGTCCGTGCCGTAAAGGTCATTGTCAATCGTGCCTGGCAGACCGATGATCGGGATGTCATATTCCCGGGCGAAATCCTGCGCCCCCGCAAGGGATCCGTTGCCTCCGATAACGATCAACGCGTCAACTCCGAACTTCACGAGATTGTCGTAGGCCTTCTTGCGTCCTTCCACCGTCATGAACTCCTCGCTGCGGGCGGTCTTCAGAATCGTTCCGCCCCTCTGGATGGTGTTGCTGACACTTTCTGTCGTAAGTTCCTTGAAATCACCGTTGATGAGACCTTCGTAGCCGCGATAGATACCCATAACCTTCCATCCGTTGTAGATCGCCGCGCGGGTCACGGCCCTGATGGCCGCATTCATTCCCGGAGCGTCTCCGCCTGACGTCAAAACTCCGATTGTCTTTATCTCTTTCATAATACCCTACTTGTTAACTGAATTTATTCTTTATACTATCATGCAAAAGTAGTAATTTTGCAGATATTTGGCATCTTTCCGCAAGGAAAATGCCAATCGGAAATAAAGTCAAAGAATAACGACATTATGACAATAGGCGACATAGATCTTGGAGTAAGGCCCGTGCTTCTGGCTCCGATGGAGGATGTGACAGACGCTTCCTTCAGAGGGATATGCAGGGAGCAGGGAGCGGACATGGTCTACACTGAGTTCATTCCGTCCGAGGGTCTGATCCGGGACGCCAAGAAGGCCTACGCCAAGCTCAAGACTTCGGACGACGAGGCCCCGGTCGGAATCCAGATCTACGGAAGCGACCCTGACGCGATGGTCGAGGCCGCGAAGATGGCGGACCACGCCCCGGAACTTGTGGGCGGACACGGATGCGACGTGATCGACATCAATTTCGGCTGCCCTGTGAGCAAGATCGCTGGCCGTGGAGCTGGCTCGGGAATGATGAAGGATCCGGACAAGATGGTGATGATCACGAAACGGATAGTCGAGGCCGTCGGCAAGCCGGTCACGGTCAAGACCCGTCTCGGCTGGGACGAGGGCAGCAAGATCATCGTGGAACTGGCCGAGAGGCTTCAGGACACGGGCATCAAGGCACTCACGATCCACGGTCGGACGCGCTGCCAGATGTACAAGGGCGAGGCCGACTGGACACTCATCGGGGAGGTCAAGCGGAACCCGAGGATGCATATTCCTATAATAGGTAACGGCGACATCAACTCACCCCGGAAGGCGAAGGAGGCGTTCGACCGCTACGGCGTGGACGGGATAATGGTGGCCAGAGCGTCCTTCGGCCATCCTTGGATATTCAAGGAAATCAAGCACTTCCTTGCCACGGGAGAGGAACTTCCGCCGCTTGGGGTGAGGGAGCGGGTCGAGCTTGCGAAAAGGCAGATGCGCCTGTCGCTGGACCTCAAGGGCGTGCCGACCGGAGTTTATGAGATGCGCCGCCACCTGTCCTGCTATTTCAAAGGACTGCCCGACTTCAAGGAGACCAGAATGCGGCTCGTGACGGAGAATGACCCGGCGGAAGTGTTCAAGATTTTGGAATATATAGCCGAAAAGTGGGGAAACACTGAAATTTCAGAGGCGAACAGCGTCTATGGCTTATGATTTTTTGTATCTTTGCAGTCTATGCTTGACAAGATTCTTCTTGCACCATATTATTTGACGCTGAAGCTGAGGCACGCTTGCTACGACCACGGCATCTTCAAAGTCGGCACCTGTGAGGTACCGACCATCTGCGTCGGCAACATCACGGCGGGCGGCACAGGCAAGACTCCGCACACCGAGATGATCCTGCGCACCCTGCTGCGGAGCGACGACTGGGCGTTCCGCAACATCGCTGTCCTGTCGAGGGGACACAAGCGCAACAGCGGCGGCTTCCAGCTGGTCGAGAAGGACGGAAAGGTCAAGGAATATGGCGACGAACCTCTCCAGATAAAGAGAAAGTTTCCCGGCATCACCGTGGCCGTGGACCGTCAGAGGATCAAGGGATGCGACATTCTCTGCCATCCGGAGAAGCTGAAGACCGAAAGGCGGGCCCGCAAATGTTCCGGCTCGTCGATCCCGCCGGCGGATCTGATCGTTCTGGACGACGCGTTCCAGTACAGGACGCTGCGGGCGTACTTCAACATCGTTCTGGTGGACTACAACCGCCCGACCTACAAGGATCAGCTCCTTCCTTTCGGAAGGCTCAGGGATCTGCCCCAGAGGCTTCACTACGCCGACATTATCATCGTGTCGAAGTGTCCGGCCTATCTTGAGGACGGGCAGAAGATCCAGTGGGCGGAGTCGTTCGGCCTGAAGGACTATGACCTCAAGACCTGCACGGGGACGGACAGAAAGGGTTCCGTAAAGACCCTGTTGTTCACGACAATCTGGTACAATTCGCTCCAGCCGATCTTCGAGGAAGGGAACAAGAGGTACGCATACTCGCAGAAACTGATTCTCTTTTCGGGAATAGCCAAGGACACGCCACTGCGGATGTATCTCAGCGATGAGCACAAGATCGTGAAGAGGTTCAGCTTCATGGACCACCACAACTACAACCGTTTCGACATCAAAAAGATAATGAAAGCCGTGAAGGAGCATCCTACGGCGGTTGTGGCGACGACGGAGAAGGACTGCCAGAGGATTTTGGACTACAAGAGAATCCCCGAGCAACTGAAAGTCAGGCTATTCCAGGTGCCGATCGAGGTCGGGTTCCTGTCAGATCACGAAAAAGCGGTCTTCGAGAACACTCTGATGACCGCCCTTCGCAATTTCACTCCGGAATATTAATTCCTGACTATTCCTAACTTCTCCAGCAGCGCCTCCGGCTCAGGATCGTGGCCGCGGAAGCGACGGTAAAGCACATCCTCGTCCTCGCTGCATCCCTTCGAGAGAATGTTGTCACGGAACGAGTGCGACACCTCGGTGCTGAATATTCCTTTCTCCTTGAACAGACTGAACGCGTCCGCCTCCAGCACCTCGGACCATTTGTAGGAATAGTAGCCGGCGCTGTAGCCACCCGAGAATATGTGGCTGAACGAGGTCGAGATGCAGGCCTGAGGGATTGACGGAATCACATTCGAGCTCTTCAAGGCAGCCTTCTCAAAGGCGATGGTACCCAGTTCCTGCATAGTTTTAAGGTCACTGAGCCTGTCGAAGTGACCTGATTCAGAACCACCCTTCAACGTGTGCCAAGCCATATCCAGAATCCCGAACTGAAGCTGACGCACCTGTGCGTAGGCGGCATTGTAGTTCTTCGCCTCCACAATCTTGTTTATCAGAGTGTCCGGCAGCGCCTCCCCCGTCTCGAAATGACGAGCGAAAGTGTCCAGAAACTCCGGCTCGAACGCCCAGTTCTCCATGATCTGCGAAGGCAGCTCCACGAAGTCACGCGAAACATTCGTCCCAGTGAGCGATGAATATCTTCCCTCCGCGAGAATGCCATGCAGACTGTGCCCGAACTCGTGAAGCAAAGTCGTCAGCTCATCGTGGGTCAGGAGCGCCGGCTTCCCAGCAGTCGGTTTCGTGAAGTTGGTCACAAGACTGATGAACGGACGTTTCTCCACACCGTCCACGATGCTCTGGCCACGGAACTCGGTCATCCAGGCCCCTCCCCTCTTGCTTGCGCGCGGAAAGAAGTCAGCGTAGAACAACGCCTTGTGCACACCGTCAGCGTCCTTCACGTCATAGACCTTCACATCCGGGTGATATACAGGAATATCCTTCCTCTCCTCGAACGTCAGGCCATAGAGTTTCCCAGCCAGACCGAAAGCCGCGTCGATGCAGCTTTCCAGACGGAAATATGGCTTGAGCTGCTCATCGTTGATGGAATAGCGGGCGTCCTTGAGTTTCTCCGACCAGAATCCGAAGTCCCAAGGTTGGATCTCAGAGTCCTCGAAGCCGTTCGCACGGGCATATTCATAAAGTTCCTTGACCTCGGCCTTTGCGGCAGGAAGCGAAGGTTCCAAGAGTTTCTGAATGAACTCGTTGACAGTCTGAGGATTCTTCGCCATCCTTTCCTCAAGCGCATAGTCGGCATAGGTCTCGTAGCCAAGGATATTCGCTATCTTCAGGCGCGATTCGGCTATCTGGCGGCAGAGTTCGATGTTGCTGTTCTCCCCTTCCGTGGCCCTTGTGTTGTAGGCCATCCACATCTTCTGACGAAGGTCGCGGCGG
>OHSB01000195.1_pt1 | contig 15878 bp, 8 predicted proteins | sample 1578591 | NCBI WGS metagenome assembly OHSB01 (sample SAMEA3879508, study PRJEB24766) | human gut metagenome | biome: human-associated habitat; feature: feces | place: USA | collected 1985/1987 | reverse complement strand
CGGGCCCCCGTCAATTCCTTTGAGTTTCACCGTTGCCGGCGTACTCCCCAGGTGGATTACTTAACGCTTTCGCTGTGGAGCTTACACTGTATCGCAAACTCCTAGTAATCATCGTTTACTGCGTGGACTACCAGGGTATCTAATCCTGTTTGATACCCACGCTTTCGTGCTTCAGTGTCAGTCATGGCTTGGCAAGCTGCCTTCGCAATCGGGGTTCTGCGTGATATCTATGCATTTCACCGCTACACCACGCATTCCGCCTGCCTCAATCATACTCAAGCCGGCCAGTTTCAACGGCAGTCCAATGGTTGAGCCACTGGATTTCACCGCTGACTTAATCGGCGACCTACGCACCCTTTAAACCCAATAAATCCGGATAACGCTCGCATCCTCCGTATTACCGCGGCTGCTGGCACGGAGTTAGCCGATGCTTATTCGTGCGGTACATGCAAACGGGGACGCGTCCCCGACTTTATTCCCGCACAAAAGAAGTTTACAATCCATAGGACCTTCGTCCTCCACGCGACTTGGCTGGTTCAGCCTCCCGGCCATTGACCAATATTCCTCACTGCTGCCTCCCGTAGGAGTTTGGTCCGTGTCTCAGTACCAATGTGGGGGACCTTCCTCTCAGAACCCCTATCCATCGTCGGTTTGGTGGGCCGTTACCCCGCCAACTGCCTAATGGAACGCATGCCTATCTATCAGCGATGAATCTTTAACAAATATCCCCATGCGGGACCCCTGTTTTATGCGGTATTAGTCCGACTTTCGCCGGGTTATCCCCCTCTGATAGGCAAGTTGCATACGCGTTACTCACCCGTGCGCCGGTCGCCGGCAGTGTGTTGCCACACCCCGCTGCCCCTCGACTTGCATGTGTTAAGCCTGTCGCTAGCGTTCATCCTGAGCCAGGATCAAACTCTTCGTTGTTGATTTGTTTTATGTCTTCAGCCCAAGATTCCCTTTTTATTAGAGCTTAAGTATTTTTTTTGACGGTATGTCTTCTTTAATACTTGTACTACTCGTTGTATATGTAAATCTTTCAAAGAACTTCACTTTCGCACTCTGTCGAGTTGCGGGTGCAAAGGTAAGGACTTTTTCCTTCATCTTCCAAATTTTTCCGGAAGTTTTTTTCGTCCGCTTTCCCGGGTCCGGCGCTTTCGCTTGGATTTTCCAACCTCAGCCTCGCCCCGTCAGGCGTCCCGTCCGCCATGCCGTTGCCGCATCTCTCTCGATTGCGGGTGCAAAGGTAGGTCGTTTTTATTTATCCGCCAAATGTTTTTGACATTATTTTTTGAAATATTTTTATTACAGGTCGCTTCCGGCTGTGCCATAGCGTGTTAACGCTTGGAGTTTTTCTCCCCTACGTCCTGCGCTTTTGGATTGGCGCGGAAGCTGGCGGCCCGCGGGCACTTGGGGAAAGATTATAAAACAGCGTTTAAATGCCGTTATAACGCTGTTTTAACGCTGTTTTAACGCTGTTTTAATTTTACTTTGATGCACTTTTCGTTTTTCATTTTCATCACATTTCGTTTTTCGGGATTCATTTCCTATTTCTCGGCTTTGCTTTTCGTTCATGTATTTCCCTTTCACAAATAGGTCGCTACCTTTTTCCAAAAAGCATACTACCTTTTTTCCAAAAGCTTACTACCTTTTTATAAATAGCATAGTACCTATTCTTAAAAGCAACCATTCTTTCTCCTGCAACGCTAAGTGTTTTTCCTAAACAATAGACGTTTTGAAAAAAGAATGGTTGTTGTTTTATTGCCGTCTGATTGGACGTTTATCAATTCAAAATAACACCACTATTATCCGTCGGATTTTGCGTCAACGTGCTACCACTCGGATAAGAGTTGATAGCTGTCTGAGGAATAAAGAAGGTTACTCGATATTCTGTCGCCGGTATATCTTCCATTGCCTGATGAGGACCAGGATAATGACGAGTCAATGTTTCTCCATTTCTAAACACATCGAAGCTACGTTCTGCTTGATATGCCAATTCCAATTGACGCTCTTTATCTATCCTCTCTTGGGCATTAGTCGCATCCAAAGAGGAATAGCTTGCCCCTGGGATTGAACGCTCACGAATAATGTTCAAGTCGCTCAAAGCTTCGCCATAACGTCCTGTCTTTGCATACGCTTCTGCTCGATTCAAATAGATTTCCCCTAAACGGGAAATCAATGGAGAATATAAGTGCGAATCTTCACCCTCACGAGAACACTTCACGATATAGAACTCAGGATAGACACGGTTCAACCTCATGCGATAATCGATAACGCCCGTATATGTTTCTCCATCGGAATAGCGGATTGAATATATTTGCTGCCCTTCATCGACAGGAGTCATTTCATAAGTAGTTGCTACCTCTTCAATCGTTTCAGAACAGCTATACGAATTACCATTTTTAATCAATGTTGCTTGTACATAATTGAAGTTCGTATGCTTTCCAGACGCATCATACACTTTTTTAATAAAGCGAAAAACCTCCTCGTATTTTCCTTCGCCATCCATCACATACTGCGGTTCGATGAAGTTGGCACGAGCATCCACAATCTTCTTGCGGTCAGGACGCCAATCGTTTCGCCCTGTTTCATTTAGCAAATCAATATATTTCGCACTTGCGAACATTTCTCCCCAGCCCATGCCTCCAATATTGGCATACATTCCGCCTATACCATAATAATGGTCATAACCGGAGAATTCCGAAGCAACGCGTTTGATTACAAAAATAGACTCTCGATTAGTTTCAGGCACATACGTATTATAATTCATAAACTCATTGCGCGGCAACAAATTATAACTTCCTGAATTAATCACTTCTGAAGCATAATACGCAGCCGAATCGGCATATTGTCTGTTCGGATTCTCGTAAGTGCCACTCATATACAAATAGACTCTCGACAACATTGCTTGAGCTGCCCCTTTAGATGCGTATGCCGGTCCATTGTCTATGGTCAACATTTTTTCAGCCTTACGCAAATCGGCAACCACTTGCGCATAACATTGCGCCACCGTCGAACGGTCTGGCAATTGCAAATTATCCAAATCCTTGGGTGTTCCGTTGACAATTGGGACACCTAAGTTTTTATCAGGAGCTTGATAGTAAGGACGACCATACGCACGTGTTAGATAAAAATACATCATGCCACGAATATAATAGCACTCCCCCAACTTGTTGTCTATCTCTACGCTTTGTCCTTCTTTAATCATATTGATGATATTGGATGCTTGAGCCACTGCCTTATATCCGGAATCCCAAAAGTTTTGCAAACGATAATTATTCGGAGTGCGCGAATAAGAGATAAATTGGAAAAAGGCATCCGTAGAAGATCCTCGAATCATCATATTGTCGCCTGCATATTCTCCCAAACGATGCATTGGGTCAGACCAAGTTTTCAATTGGGCATACGCTCCACGCACCAAACTCTCCAAATTGGCATCCGGATCCGAAGTAATTGATTCCGCAGCCATTGACCCGTTGGGCAGCCGCTCTATATCGCAAGCCGTCAACATAAGTCCGGCTCCTGCTGCAGCCAAAAGATATTTCTTTATATTATTTTTCATATTGTTGCTTTGTTTAGAATGTTAAATTTAGACCGAACATAAACTTACGCGTAGAAGGATAAACCGAAGGTCCAGCCGTTCCGACAACCGACCCATTGCTTGCAGGCAATTCAGGGTCAACACCAGAGTAACCAGTGATTGTGAACAGGTTTTCACCTGCAAAGAATATACGCATGTTTTGGATATAATACTGCGGAAGACTAAGATTATACCCGATTGTCAACGATCGAAGTTTCAAGAAGTCGTTGTCCTCGAAATAACGAGTAGATGCTTGGTTCGATTTGGATGAATTGTTGTATGATGCAACCGGATGTGTAGCGACATCACCCGGTTTCTGCCAACGGTTCCACCCCTTTTTCAATTTCATTTGGTTACGATCGGTATAAGTACCATCCGAATCATACTCCAAACGGGAATAATTATAAATCTTTCCTCCGATTGAATAACCGAATACGGCACTCATATCAATATCTTTCCATCGCAAAGAGGTATTGAATCCACCAAACAGCTTCGGAGTGGAAGGAGGATAAATCACTTGGTCTGCTTCTGAATAGTTTTCAGTGATGACACGACTGCCATTTTCTGCCGTTTTATACCATTGGGGAGCACCTGTCTCTTTATTGACACCAGCCCACTCTCTCATATAGAAAGCATCGCTACTGTAACCGACCTTCAATATATTGTCAGCGCCACCAACAGCAACAGAATTTAAGCGAATGATTTCCAAGTCTGGATTATCACCATAAAGTTTCTCAACCACATTCTTGTTATGACCAAAATTAGCCTCCAAGCTCCATGTCCAATCTTTAGTACGTATGATATCGCCACCTATCGTCAACTCTATACCCTTATTGCTGATTTCACCGACATTTTGCCAACGAGAAGTCACTCCGGTTAAACCAGATACAGGTGTACGATAAAGCACATTATCAGTGTATTTGTTATAATAATCAAATACGATACGCAAACGATCATCGAAGAAGTTTGCATCCAAACCAACTCCTAATGTTGCCGTTTCTTCCCAAGTCAATGATGGATTTTCAACCTGGCTAATCAAGGAGGCAGGAATACCGTCATAATTTGCAGAAATGGAATACAATGCATATTGAGGATATAATTCACCCGGGCGGTTACCCATAATACCATACGAAGCGCGGAGCTTCAACACATCTATCCAATTGGCATTAAACCGACTTTCACGATTGATGTTCCATCCTGCACTGACAGAGTAAAAATTACCATAACGGGCATCTTTCCCAAAGTTGGAAGCACCATCACGACGAAGGGAAACTTCCGCCATATAACGACCATCGTATGAATAATTACCACGGAAAAGATAAGACTGTACCGCCGATTCTGTCAAACTTCCGCCTACCGCTTCGGGCTTAGCTGCTACATCCAACACCTCAAAACCGGAAGCAAATCCTGTACCTACAGCCGAAGTTGTCTTGAGTTGATAATCCTTGAACTCGTATGCCAAAATCGCATCTACAGAATGCTTATTAAATGTTTTGTTGAAATTCAACAGTTGGTTCGCATAACGGCGAGTCATATTGCTTTGGTATTCTGATATACGTCCATTTACACCTGCCGAACCATCGCTCTTAGGATCGCCATACGAATGATAATAATAATTGGTATACTGAAAGTTGTTTACCGAGCGGAATGTCAGCCAGTCTGTAATCTTTATATCGAAATCCAAATTTCCAAAGAATTCATACGTTTTATAATCCGTGTGGTTGCCATTCGCAAGTGCGTTCAGATAATTGGTTTTCTGACTATTGACCCACCCTTGATAACGGTCAGGAACCAAATTGCCGTTCTCATCATAAGGGCTGTCCCATGGCAACATGGAATACATTGCCGTAACAGAATATTGTGCATCTTCCACAGTTCGCATAGCTCCAGAAATGGAAGGCTTAATCGTCAACCATTTGAAAGGTTTATGATTTTGATATAGCTAATGCCCTAAACAATATAGCCGTAGGACGATTAGCCAATGTCGCAAAAGCTCAAAACGCAACTCTCATTCATATCTCTACAGACTATGTATTTAACGGGAATAATCATATCCCTTAATCGCTCCTTCTTCATCATAATAGCCAACAGAGAAATAGTTGGTTAATTGATCAGATCCTCCCGTAAGTGAAACGTTGTAGTCTTGCGTAAAGCCGGACTGAGTTGCCAAATCCCACCAGTCAAAATTAGAATTACGCAATTCAGGAGTCCAACGGGTAAAGGCAACCATTTCCTGATTATTGAACGATGCATAATAATCGTACAGTTCAGACCCGTTCATCATCTGCAAATTACCATTGTTCAACCGGCTAATACCCAGCTTTGCAGAGGCGTTGATTTTCATTTTACCACTCTTTGCAGATTTAGTTGTTACCAAAATCACACCATTCGCACCCTCTGATCCATAAATTGCCGTAGATGCGGCATCCTTCAAAATAGTCATGGTCTCAATGTCTGAAGGATTCAAAAGGCCTGCGCTACTGCCAACAATCACACCATCAACAACCCACAAAGGAGATGTCGAACCGCTCAATGTGGCTTTTCCACGCACAACAACCGCACCTGTTGCACCTGGTTGACCAGAACCTGGTGCAACATATACGCCAGACACTTTGCCATTTAACATGTTTTCGACAGAAGGAGTCGTGATGTTTGTCAGTTTTTCTTCTTTCAAGGTCTGCAAGGCTCCTGTCAAACTCTCTTTCTTTTGTACACCATATCCTACAACCACAACCTCTTCCAAGGCTTTAGAATCTTCAATCATCTTCACTTGCAATGAAGACTGACCCTTGTAATGGATTTCTTGCGTCTGGTAACCGATATAGGAGATTTGGATGATATCTCCGTTGTTCACCCCCCCCGGCAATTCAAATTTACCATCCAGGTCTGTTACCGTACCGTTGGTCGTTCCTTTTACAATTACAGACGCTCCAACAACTGGACCGGTTGCGTCCGTTACTGTTCCTTTTATACCTCTCTGTTGTTGAGAGATATCAACTTTAGACACAGCTGCCACATCTGATGCATATATGACTCCCGAAGAGCACAAGGCTGATGCAAGCAACAAGCTGCTAATTGGCATTTTCCTTTTTAACATACTTGATTGTGTTTAGATTTATACTATTTGGTTATTTAGTTTTGCTTTGCGTTTTCGCTGTTTATATGAGTCAATTTAATGACATCACAAATATATAGCATTCTTTTTCCTGAAAAACACGCCGTTAAGATTGTTTAGTCAAAATTAACTACCAAATCTTAAGGATTAAGACAAATTTGCTAAAACCGAGCATTTTTAGCTATTATTCAAATAGTTACATAATGTTACATCAAGAGATTATGGCCTGGTAACGTCCAACAGAGAAAGCATTAGTTCTTCATTAATATTAAAAATATCATAGCAAAAGGTTGCGTTAAAACGCTATTTAAACAGCGATTAAACACTGTTAAAATGGTGTTCAATCGCTGTTTTATTTCTGCCATTATTCCTCAACCGGTTCTCCGAACAAAGTCGCAGATGAAGCACTATTAATCTTCACTTTAATAAATTGACCTACATGATAATTCTTCTTATCAAAAATAACGACCTTGTTTTGGCTTGTCCTGCCAAACAACTGTTCTTTGGAACGTTTTGAGAAACCTTCTATCAGCACTTCAAAAGTTTTTCCTATGTCTTTCAAATTACTTGCCTCAGATAATTTATTCTGTAAATCAATCATGCCCTGCAGACGAGCGACTTTCACATCTTCCGGCACATCATCTTTCAAATGCTTCGCTGCATACGTGCCTGGACGTTCGGAATATTTAAACAAATAAGCGCTGTCGTAACCCACTTCCCGCATCAAAGACAAAGTTTCTTGATAATCTTCTTCCGTTTCAGAATGGAAGCCACAGAACAGATCGGTTGAGATGGCACATTCGGGTAAAATCCTTCGGATAGCTGCTATACGATCCAAATACCACTCTCTCGTATACTTTCTGTTCATGGCCTTCAGAATCTTCGAGCTGCCGGACTGTGCCGGCAAATGAATATATTGGCAAATATTCGGATATTTAGCAATCACATGGAGTGTTTCATCGCTCATGTCTTTAGGATGGGACGTTACAAAACGAATGCGCATATCAGGAGCCGCCAACGCCACTTTTTCCAAAAGCCGAGGGAAATTCACCGTTTCTCCATCCTTTTCAAACAGATATGAATTGACATTTTGTCCCAACAGAGTAACCTCTTTAAACTTTTTGGCACGCATGTCTTCTATTTCATTCAAAATGCTCTCCACATCGCGGCTTCTTTCCCTTCCACGAGTATAAGGCACTATACAATATGTACAGAAATTATTACATCCCCTCATTATAGAAACAAATCCGGAAATATGCACGCCCGGAAGTTTTAATGGCATGACATCCTTGTACGTTTCTTGAGTAGACAACTCAACATTGATTGCAGCCTCTCCTTGTTCGGCAGCACCAATCAGGTTGGGCAAATCCATGTATGAATCGGGACCTGCGACCAAATTAACACCATGGTTCTTGAGCAAATCTTCTTTTACTCGCTCTGCCATGCATCCCAACACGCCGACAAGCAAATGCTTTTTCTTTTTCCTCAAAGATTGGAAATACTGCAATCGGCTATAAATTTTCTGTTCAGCATTGTCCCTCACCGAACAGGTATTTACAAAGATTGCGTCAGCTTCGTCCATGTGTTCCGTTATTTGGTAACCAGCCATCTGCATGATAGAAGCTACCACTTCGCTATCAGACACATTCATCTGACAACCATACGTTTCGATAAATAATTTCTTTTCTGTCGAAACTGCGGATTTTAAGTCCACAGCATTATTAGATTTATCCATTATTATTATGTAATTAAATAAAACACTATTCCAGTTCAATAAAACACCCAATCATGGAAACATTTGTCTAAAATAAGCATATCAAATAAAAATACAGAAGAAAGCAACCGTTCTTCCGAATATATTCGTATATTTGAAGTGCAAAAGTAATCAAAAGTCATGGAAAATTCAGCCGTATTCTTCTACATTCTAATTATTGTAGCTCTGACATTAAAAGGAGTGGTGGATATCGTATGGAAAAACAAATCCAAAAGCATTACAAAAACTCCTCCTTTCGATGCTTCCCAACAACCCGAACAGACATTTGTCAAACAGAAGAAAAAGAATAAAGTCCGAAAGGAAAAGTCCAATCATCCAAATGCAATATTTACCGAAGGGAAAAGAATGGAACATCAAGAATACCCTTCTCCTATCTCTGCCATTGCAGAAGATAAAGAATCACCCATACTCAAAGAAGATGAGCCGGTTTTTGATATTCCAGCCATACAGAATGCAGATGACTTGAAAAAGGCTATCATCTATTCTGAAATCCTAAACAGAAAATACAACTAATATCCATTTATTTTGTAAGTTTGCACTTAGAAAGACATTATATAATTAAACATAGGATATCATGAAATTAAATTTTATCACAGCAGAAGAAGCTGCTGCTTATGTTCACAATGGTGACAATGTGGGATTCAGTGGATTTACTCCGGCAGGTTGTCCCAAAGTAGTTTCTGGAGCCATCGCAAGAAAAGCGATAGCAGAACATGAAAAGGGAAATCCTTTCCAAATCGGAATGTTTACCGGTGCTTCCACAGGAGACAAACTTGACGGTGAGTTAGCAAGAGCCGACGCTATCAAATTCCGTACCCCATATCAATCCAACAAAGATTTGCGCAGTGCCCTGAATGCTCACAAGGTACAGTATTTCGACATGCACCTTTCTGAACTGCCGCAAAACTTGCGTTACGGTTTCTTGGGCAAAGTCGATGTAGCCATTGTTGAAGCTGCAGATGTTACTGAAGATGGTGAAATCGTCCCAACTTGCGGTGTAGGTATTTTACCAACGATATGCCGGATGGCAGACAGAATCATTGTAGAGTTGAATGACAAACATCCAAAAGAAATTCGTGGCATGCACGATATCTACGAGCCTGCAGACCCTCCTTATCGTAAAGAAATTCCTGTATACCAGCCATCCGACCGTATCGGTTTACCATACGTGAAGGTTGATCCGGCTAAAATCGTAGGCGTAGTAAAAACAAGCGAACCGAACGAAGGCAAACCTTTCGCTCCACTGGATGAAGACACATTAGCTATCGGTAAGAATGTAGCAGACTTCTTGGTTAGCGAAATCAAAGCAGGCAGATTGCCGAAAGAATTTGTGCCGGTACAGAGTGGTGTTGGAAATGTTGCCAATGCTGTTTTGGGCTGCATGGGTGAAAATGAAGATATTCCTGCATTCCAAGTATATACAGAAGTTATCCAGGATGCCGTTATCAAATTGATGAAAGAAGGTCGCGTGAAATTTGCCAGCGGTTGTTCTCTTTCTGTCAGCAATGAAGTTATTGAAGATATCTATAACAACCTCGATTTCTTCAAAGACAAGATTTTGTTGCGTCCTCAGGAAATTTCAAACAACCCGGAAGTTGCCCGTCGCTTAGGACTTATCGCCATGAATACTGCATTGGAAGCCGATATCTTCGGTAATGTCAACTCTACTCATGTTTTAGGAACTAAGATGATGAACGGTATCGGTGGTTCTGGTGATTTCACCCGCTCAGCGATGCTTTCTATCTTCACGACTCCTTCAACAGCAAAAGATGGCAAGATTAGTTCTTTCGTTCCGATGGTTTCCCATTTGGATCACAGCGAACATTCAGTTAAGATTATCATTACTGAATATGGCGTAGCTGACTTGAGAGGAAAATCTCCAATCGAACGTGCACATTGCATCATCGACAATTGCGTTCATCCGGATTATCGTCCATTATTGAATGAATATCTTGAAATGGGCATAAAAGGTCAAACTCCTCAGAACTTGAAGTGCTGCTTCGCATTCCACGAAGAGTTCGCCAAGAGTGGTGACATGCACAATGTAAAATGGGAAGAATACAACAAATAATATTATAATTTCCTCATAAAAATCAGCAGTGTGTCAGAATTGCAAACTGCTGCGTTGCTTTCGGAATTTATTCTCAGCATCTACTTTTTACTAATTCTGACACACCTTAAAAGGGGCTGTTCTCAAAATGCAAGTTTTGAAACAGCCCCTTTTAGTATATTTCCCAACTCAAATAACAAGTCGAATCCCAAGAGCTATATTGCTATTTGCAGTTATGGCACAATCCATTTTATAGCCATGCAGCATCAATACTGCATTGTGAACAAATCGCCCGATTTCATGTCAATGGAAATCATACCGTCAACCACAGGTAAAGAAACAGCTTTCTGATTCAAAAACAAATTCAGAGAAGCGGATCCAGCCGTCGGTAACTTTATTTTGAAAGTTCCAGGAATCGTAGCATGTAATTCTACCATCATTATCTTGCCCTCATTCCATTCTGCAGAAACTTCCACACCACCTCTTGCTTTCAAACCTTTAAATCGTCCTTTGCCCCAAGCAGCAGGAAGAGCTGGCAACACATCAATGTATCCATCTTGGCTCTGCAACAACATCTCCGCAATGCCGGCACAAGCTCCAAAATTACCATCGATTTGGAATGGAGGATGGGCACAGAACAAATTAGGATAAGTTCCTCCGCCATTCACCATATTGGTTTTTGTATCCACACATGGAGTCAGCAGTTCATTAAACAGTTGCCAAGCGTGGTCACCATCATGCAAACGAGCCCAGAAGTTCATTTTCCAAGCCATAGACCAACCTGTACTCTTATCCCCACGGACAAGCAAAGTTTTCTTAGCAGCCTCTGCCAATTCCGGTGTCTTGTTCAACGAAATTTCATTTCCCGGATATAAACCATACAAATGGGAGACATGACGATGATTGGGTTCTACTTCCTCATAAGGTTCAAGCCATTCCATGATTCTTCCATCCGCTCCAATCGTAGTAGGCATCAACCGGGTCATTTTATCTTTTAAAGTTTGAGCGAACGCCTCATCCTGATTTAAAATAGAAGCAGCTTCTATCGTATTCGTAAACAATTCACGAACAATTTGGTTATCCATCGTAGAACCAGCGCAGACATTTACAACACTTCCGTTCTCCATTCGATAAGAATTCTCGGGAGATGTGGTCGGAGCTGTAACCAAATAATGCGAGCGGGGGTCTTCAACCAACATATCGACAAAAAATTCCGATGCCCCTTTCATTACCGGATAAACCTTTTCCAGATATTCTTTATCTTTAGTATATAAATAATGTATATACAAATGTTCACAAAGCCAAGCAGCAGATGTATTGGTAGAGCCCCAAGACGGATGTTCTCCCGGAGCCGTAAACTCCCAAACATTTCCTAATATATGCATAACCCAACCTTTGGCATTGTAATATGCTTTCGCTGTGCGCTCACCGCTCGGAACTTGACGGCAAATCCATTCGGTAAAAGGCAATTGCAATTCAGAAAGATTCGTTACTTCTGCCGGCCAATGGTTCATCTGCAAGTTAATATTCAAATGATAATCGCCGTTCCAAGGAGTATGAATCGTCTTACACCAAAGTCCTTGCAAATTGGGTGGCAAAGAGCCTACTCGGGTAGAAGAAATCAACAAATAACGGCCATATTGGAAATAAAGGGAAGCCAACGCCGGATCATTAGGATTTGAGGCATAAGCTTCCAAGCGTTTGTCCATCGGTAAAGAGCTCTGTTCTGTTGGTTCCAAGTCCAATTCCACTCTGTCGTATAATTGTTTATACGCTGTAATATGTTCCCGTTTCAAAGAATCATAACTTTTGGCGGCCACTGCCTCAAGATGTGAATCAATGGATTGTTCTATTTCGTTGCCATCATAATCGGTTGCCATGTCTATCAAAATGACAGCTTCCGAAGCTTGTGAAATTACAATTCCTGTAGAATCTATTTCGAACTTTCCTCCTTTAGGCAACATGACACGAACAGCCGAAGCAAAACGCATCCCTTTCATGTTCACTGTATCGACACCGTCTGGCAACTGCCCTTTCATCCACAATGTATTATCGGTAAAAGAAGAAGTTGTATGTTCCGGACGGTTCATACTAACTTTAAAATCCAACGACTTATCTATATCTGCCGTCAAATAAATTACACCCAAGTCATCCACAAAAGAAGTAAACTGCTCCCGTTTATAATTGACCCCTTTCATCCGGAAGGTTGTCGTGGCAACCGCATTGTTTAAAGCCAATTCCCTTCGATAAGAAGAAAGAGCTTCTGCCGTGTCTCCTGCCAACAAGTAATCGATTTGCAAATTACCAAAAATCTGATAACTGCCATACGGGACATTCGCTCCATCACCATAACCACTTCCGACACCTTTGCAGACAAACGTTTGGTACATCAGCTTCTGTGCCAAATCATTCTTTCCCTCAAATAACAATCGGCGGATTGCATTCAATGAATAATATGCATTCGGATTATCAGTATCTTGCTTGCTGCCCGACCAAAGAGAAATCTCATTCATCACAATATTCTCAGAAGAAATGCCTCCGTCCGGCATCAAACCGATTCTTCCATTGCCTAATGGGAAAGTAGCTTCCCACATCTTTGCCGGCTGGTCAAAATAATAACCTTCAGCGGCATCTGACTTCAATTTAACGGCATCACAAGCCGTAAGCTCGAAAAGTCCACATACTACCAAACCAATTGCACAAATCTTGTAGAACGTGTGCTTCCATTTCATTTTTCTCATGATGTCATATCTATTTAGTTAATAATCAAACTATCTTCCTTTAAAAGCTCTGCATAGCAGACAATCGTTTGTAATATCCATCCAATTGCAGTAATTCATCGTGCGTTCCTCGTTCCACTATTTTTCCTTCATGCATGACACAGATTTCATCCGCATTGCGGATTGTAGAAAGGCGATGAGCAATGACGATGGTTGTCCTGTTTCGCATCAAGTTTTCCAACGCCTCTTGCACCAAGTGTTCAGATTCAGTGTCCAAAGCGGAAGTTGCCTCATCCAATATCAATATAGGCGGATTTTTTAGTATGGCACGCGCAATACTAATGCGCTGGCGTTGTCCTCCGGAAAGTTTACCGCCTCTATCTCCTACATTGGTGTCATATCCTTGTTCGGAAGCCATAATAAACTCATGGGCATTGGCAATCTTGGCTGCTTCTTCCACTTGTTCCCGTGTAGCATTCTCAACACCGAAAGCTATATTGTTGAAAAAGGTATCATTAAACAATATTGCTTCTTGGTTGACATTTCCCATCAAACCTCGCAAATCGGTCAAAGTGACATCACGGATATCTATTCCATCAATCGTGATACTGCCTTTTGTCACATCATAAAAGCGCGGCAACAAATCAACCATTGTACTTTTCCCAGATCCGGACTGACCAACCAAAGCAATCGTCTTTCCTTTTGGGATTTCCAATTCTATATCCTTCAAAATCCATTCGTTCTGATAGCGGAACCAAACATGGTTGTAACAAATAGATTTGCCAAAAGCCACCGCTTTCGGGGAAACGGGGTCTTTTATATCTGTTTCAGCCATCAATATCTTATCAATACGAGTCATGGAAGCCAATCCTTTCTGTATCGCATAAGCCGCTTTACTCAAATCTTTGGCAGGATTGATGATACTATAAAATATGACCAAGTAATAGATAAAGGTAGGAGCATCAATAGTGCTATGATTACTTAGTATCAGAGAACCGCCGTACCAAAGCACGATTGCAATCGTCGCCGTACCTAAAAACTCACTCATCGGATGAGCCATCTGTTGCCGTCTGTAAACACGTGTGATGGTTTGCCTGAACATCTCATTGGTTTGTTCAAAACGATTCCTAATCTTTGCTTCGGCATTAAAAGCCTTAATAATGCGCAAACCGCCCAATGTCTCTTCTATTTGGCTCATCAATGCGCCCCATTGCTGCTGGGCTTCCAATGATTTCTTCTTAAGCTTCTTCCCGACTTGCCCCATGATATAACCGGCAAGCGGCAATAATATAAAGACAAAAAGAGTCAACTGCCAGCTAATCACAATCATCCCGACCAAATAAATGACAATCAATATCGGGTTCTTGAACAACATATCCAATGAACTCATCACTGATGCTTCTATCTCGTTCACGTCACCAGAGATACGAGCCAAAATATCCCCTTTACGTTCCTCTGAAAAGAAGCCCAAAGGAAGTTCGGTTATTTTCTTATTGATTTGATTCCTGATATCTCGTACCACACCCGTGCGGATAGGAATCATTTCATAAAACGCCAAATACATGGTTGCTACTTTGACAAAAGTCATCACAACCAAAAACAGGCCCAATATGATCAAAGTGAATGATCCGCCTTGACGTTCAATCAAATCACTGACAAACCAAAAAAAGTTATCCTTCAATAAACCGGGTATCTCTTTTAGCTTCTCCCAATTGTTCCAGTCCCAAACAATCGGTGTATAATTATATGTATCCTGATTAATCTTAAACAGGATTTGCAAAATCGGTATAATCAGAGCAAAGGAGAAAAGGTTCAAAATAGCAGAGAGTATGTTGAATACAATATTTCCAACCAAATATTTCTTGTAGGGAGGAACGAATCGCCTCAATATACGCAAAAAATCTTTCATAAAAGTTATTATACTTGTGAATAGGATGAAACGTCGAATGGACAAGTTACAAAAGGCGGTGTGTCACAATTGCAAACTGCAGTGTGGCTTTCAGGCTCCGACCTCAGTCATTTATTTCAATAAATTCCTGTCAGTCTAATCTTTTCCACTCAACATTTTGCCAATTCCGACACACCGTCAAAATCATTTAAACCTATAACAAAAATATCATTTTTCAAGCGACAAGAAATTCTTCAATGGATTGGTATACATTTCCAAAATCTTCCTACGCAAGAAATCTTCATCTTTATTAGGGATAACTATTTTATCCAGTTGTCCCTGCAAATATTCCTCAAATGCCTTTTTGTCTTTAAGGCCATAGTTGGCTGAGAAATGGCGTGTCCCGCTTAACATATCATAAGCGACATAATTACAAGGATAAAAACGATAATGTCTGTATATTTCCCTATCAATTATTCCGGCTATAATCGCAAACAGTTCATTTTTCTCCATCTTCGGGTCTAATTTCTTTAACTCGTCGTTGATACGATTACCGAGCGTAAAGTGAACTCGACCTTTATTAGCCAAAATACCTGTTTCCATGCTAAGCAAATCATCACGCTGGTTCTTTTGATAATCGGGGTTGTCGCGTTTCAATTGGAACTCTTTCGCCTTTAAATAATCACAAGGATCATACTCGTATGAAATAGCAACCGGCACAATATTCAACTCTGCCAAATTCGTCAAGATA
>OHSB01000167.1_pt1 | contig 16436 bp, 15 predicted proteins | sample 1578591 | NCBI WGS metagenome assembly OHSB01 (sample SAMEA3879508, study PRJEB24766) | human gut metagenome | biome: human-associated habitat; feature: feces | place: USA | collected 1985/1987 | reverse complement strand
TCTTACGGCATTCAAGGTCAGTATCGTCTAACGAAACGACTATCAGCAACTTTGGAGATTGGCAATACGACCACCTTTCAGGAGTTTGACGGCTATGGAAAAGTCGGCAGATTTGGTGATCATCTGATGTCTTTGACAGCAGGATTGTCCTTCAATATTGGCAAAGTTGGATGGAAGCGTATCGGCAAATCTGCTCACACGGATGCCGAATATGCCTATTCTAATCATTGCCCAACTGCCAATAGCAATATTGGTGACCACTACACTCGTAATGACTACAGCGGTTTGAATTCTCTTCGTGCAAGATTGAACAACAAGCGTTGGGACGGCAACACGCCTGTCCAAAATGATAGCACTTCCTTGTTCGATAGGAATGAGCACGGAACCTCTGGCTATTTTACAGAAATGCAAAATGGCAATGTTTGCATTGGGACACCAGTGTACTTCTTTTTCGAACTTGGCACAACGCAACTTGTCACTCCGTTGCAGTTACTGAACTTGGACGAGATTGCACACGTCGCCAACGAACATTGCTTAAGAGTAAAGGTCGTCGGGGCAGCTGATAGTGCTACTGGTTCGGCAGAAATAAACAAGAATCTTGGTACTTCCAGAGCAAAATTCATTGCCAAGGAATTGAATAAGAGAGGGGTGGCATCTGATAGTATCACTCTTATAAACGAAGGTGGAATATCCGATTATACTCCCAACGAGGCAAATAGGCAGACGAAAGTGATGCTCTATCATAGATAGGCTTTTATAAATTCATACGACAAAACAATCAATTGTAAGAACAGCCGGCTCGTGATGAGTCGGCTGTTACAATACAGGGTCGTTCCATTTTATATTTTACTTCGCATAAACCGTTCTGCCATCTCTTTTCTTCTTTGCAGCATTTCGTCAAATTCATTGCCAAGTGTATTCAAAATGTCTTCCGCAAGAATGTGCATTTGAGTGGAATAGACATCAGGAAATCCATTGTACTCCTTATAATTGGCTTTACTGTTCGCAATGGCAATACGAATATCTGCGAATGCGTTAATTGGATTGATGCCTCCTGGCACCAAGGTATCCAACTTTTTCTTTAGCCATTGACTTCTTTCACTCAGAGGCTTCTTCAAGCCTTCATCCAAATAGCCTTTTGGTGTATCGAATTTATGGTAAAACAGCCATACTTCTATTGAAGGATTGCTTACTATCCATGTTGCCTGTCGTATCTCATCACCTTTATCAAACATTGCCCGTATATCAGCCTCAAACTCGTCCATATCTTGAACAAGGTACAATGTATCGGCAGCATCAATACTGAAACTGTCTGTTTCTGTTACGAACCTTTTGTTGAAAAGGTATTCCTTTGCAAGCTCGAACATTTGGCTTGGTACAAGACCTTGCCCTTTCTTGGAAACAAAGGCAATTTTCAATCTTCTGATATGGCGGTCTTTCATCAGCATTTTGAAATAATCCTTCTCTCGCTTGTCACCACCCGAAATGATGAAGACGATTTTAGACTCTATGGTCGCCTCACCTTTTGAGTAGTCTGAAGGCATCTTGCCGACGGACAATGAATTGTCTTTTTCTAAAACAGCTGCTTTTTCCGTTTTATTGGAATGCGCCTCCATATCCTTGACAGCAACAGTCTTGGAATATCGCAATTTGTTTAAATCCATATCTCATGCGATTATAATGTTCCAATAAATGGTATGGCTCCAAACCTTCCGTCAAGATAGCCGTTCTCTATGGATATTGTCTTATGTATCTTGAAATCATTGAGTGAATACATTTTGGTGCATCCTTCCACTTTTTCTACGAACCACACTTCATCGGGTCTCAGAAGCTCTTGCTGATTGAGCAATGCCGTTTCATGGGTTGTATAAATCAACTGCCCATTAGACTTCGACTCTCCGAAGAATTTTACCAGATTCTTTATAAGCATCGGGTGAATACCATTGTCTATCTCGTCAATCAATACCGTTTTTCCATTATTGATTGCAAAATAAATGGCAGGAATCAGCGTCAGCAGTCGCAATGTTCCAGTTGATTGTGACATTACATCCATATCACAAACGGATCCGTTTCTGCCTATCTGTTGGAATACAAATTCCCGAACAAGGCGTTTACCATCTTCTTCCGTTACTGTAAGCATAGGTACGTCATCTATCATTTTTGACAGAGACAAACCTTTGTTGGTCATTATATCAGCGACCTTTCCTTCTTCCTGACTGACATTCTTCAGCCACTGGTCAAAGCTTTCATCCTTTATATAAAGGCTCTGTATACCTAATCCTACTTTCGTGAATATTTCTCCAACAAAATTCATCATGTCGGCATTATCCTTGAAATGTTCTATCAGCCAAGGTATGTCCCTACTGATTTCTACCACTTCAAGTTTTTCCAAAAACCATAGGAAAGCATTCCGCATATGCTCGTCCTCTGTCAGATGCAGTACACCATTTATAGCAAGTACAGATCCAAACGGATTATCGGCAATTTGTCTTTCAAGAATTTTCTTGATGCTTTCTACTACTCTGGCTTTCTTGAAGGCAACGCTTTCTCTGTCTCTCTGAAAAACGACATGGTTGCTCTTGCCTAATCCGGAAAGCAACAGACTCTCTGACTTTACGCCATCGATATCTATCTCTATACAATAGATGTAGGCTTGCGAATTGTTTTCAAATTCAACGACCATCGTAATAGGCTTGCTCTCATCTTCCACGGGCAATTTGAATCTGTTGCCAAGATACCAATTGCGCATTTTCAGTGCGTCCTTACCAGTACTCATCGTGGTCGTAAATTCTTTGATGAACTGCATACCTTTTATAAGGTTAGACTTTCCTGCGCCATTGGCACCGTATATAGCCGTACTTTTCAGCACAGGTGTAGCACCCTCACCATATACATGATTAGGGAATGTTTCCCTTTTAGGATTGGGAAACAAATCAAATGCCGTTTCTTCTGCAAACGACTTGTAGTTGTCTATTATAACCCTGTATAACATAACTTTCCATTTTTGTTTTGTACAAAATTACTATGTTTTTATGAGAATATGCTATGTTTGACGTGAAAAGTTCACGTCAAACCCTAAAATTCCACCTTTTTATGCCTGTTTTATGAACTTTTATCCATATCTGCCTTGCTTGTCGCTCTATTTTTCTTTGCAAATTTACTGCGTCCAGTCAAGCGTCAAGTACCGCTGTACTAATGTGCGGTTGATTTAACGACAACCTTCCCAAATCTAAGATATTGGGTATTCCATTAAATCTTTCGCCATTTACTTGCCTTTTTCCCTTTGTTCACGCCGTTCTGTATTGCACGAAAAATCTATCCCGACAAGCAAAGCTGATAAAGGCTTTAAAATAAGGGAAGAAAAAGATACTGATGTTTAATGTAATAAATAGATTGATACAATGAAAGCAACTGAACATTTCAAACAGACAATCAAGGCGTATTTGGACGAGAGAGCTAAAAACGATGAACTCTTTGCCGTGTCGTATGCCAAAGAAACCAAGTAAAAAGTAGCAAATGCATGGGACTTACCGACGAGGAGGTGTATTCTCTTGCCGTACATTTCTTTGATGAAGATGACATCGAAATCGGCAATCCTATTGCCTGTAATGTGATTGTAAACCATACCGTTGAGCTCACAGAAGAAGAAAAGGCACAGGCAAGGCAAGATGCGTTGAAAGAATATCAAGCCGAGCAACTGCGCAAGATGCAGAAGCGTACCAACAAGCCGAAGACATCCAAAGCGCAACCCGAAATAACAACTCCCTCACTATTTGACTTTTAAGCGTATGAAACCGAAAACAAAATTAGAATACAAGGTCGTGGCTGCCAATGGGCAGTTACAGCCTATCGGACAGGAACCCGTGGATTGGGCTTTCAAACATTGCGTAGAACACATGGCTTTCCGTACTCCAAGCGGAATGACTACCTGTATGGACTGCGGTCACCAATGGCGGAACGATACTAATAATAAAAATTGCCGTTGTCCTCATTGTCATACAACATTGGAAATCAAGGACACACTCAGAAGAAATTACAAGGAAAAGATATATTTTTCCGTGATTGACATACAAGATGACTTGCAGTTGCAGCGTGTCTTTCGGTTTGATGTGACATTCCACAAGAAAAAGAAGCCTACGCAATCACTTATGGAAGTGGCAAGAGTATGGATTGATGAAAACGGCAATACAGAAGTGACAGGTCTAAGGCGCACAATGGGATGCTATATGGACAGTTTCGCTTGGAACAGCGAACTTGAACTCCGGCAATACAAGGAAGCGTATCTTTATATCGCTGATTGCTATACCTATCCCAAGTGCAAGGTAATTCCTAAGTTAATCCGTAACGGACTAAAAAATTCATTTTTTGACATTGCCCCTCAAAGATTGATGTCTGCTTTGCTGACGGATAGTAGAATTGAGACCTTGTTGAAAGTGAATGATATAACAGCATTGCGTCATTTCGTTATGCATATGGATGATTTGAAATTCTGTTGGGCATCATACAAAATCGTATTACGCAATGGCTACCATATAACAGATATTCAAATGTGGGTGGATTATATCCGTATGTTGGCGAGAAACGGAAATGACATTCACAACGCACATTATGTATGTCCTACAAATCTTAAAAAGGAGCATGACAAGGTACGTGCGAGGCTCAATGGCATTAAAGAGAGAGAAGAAAGAGAACGGCAACGAATAGCAGCAATGGCTGACGAGGCAGCATTTGAGGAAATGAAGCGCAAGTTCTTTGGCTTGTCCTTCACTGACGGTATTATTGTCGTAAGTGTTTTGGATAGCGTGGATGCCTATTACCAAGAGGGAAATGCCTTACACCATTGCGTAGGACAATGCAAATACTATAAGAGACCAAACTCACTTGTCTTGTCCGCCCGAATTGACGGAGAGTGCATCGAAACCGTGGAACTTAGCCTTGAAACATTCAAAGTGTTACAGTCTCGTGGTATTTGCAATGGCAATTCTCCTTATCACGATGCCATCATCAATCTCGTACAAAAGAATGTCGGACTGGTCATGGAGAGAATGACTGCATAATAAATTCGTGTTGCAAGCTGACCTCATTATGGTTGGCTTGCAATACCAAATAAAAACCAATAGCAATGACAACAGAACAGTACATAAACCGTTTATGCCGTAATATCAAGGCAGAGCGCTTTGCTTGGGATAAATATCTTACTCCGCAGAACTATTTCGGGAAGGAATTGTGTGTGACCCCCTTACACGCCTCCTATGGGCAAATCGGCTACACGATACATTTTCCATATTCACGAGAACCGATGCCCGAATTGGAATACGATTGGGAATTGGACGATTTGACCATTGACGAAATGGATTGGAAAGAATGGCTGTCACAACCCGAATAATCACAAAATCCAAGATGCAGTACGAACAAGTCTGCATCTTGGATTTCATCTTATACTTTATCCTGGGAATATGTCTGCTTTCTTCTTGCGACCACGTTTCTTGGGCATTTCGACATCTTTGATGGAAAGTTCCTCGGAGGCATCTGCCTCTTGTAGTTCCAAAGCGGATTTCTCAATGGCTACATCGCCATAAGTCTCATAGGTTCCCTTTTCCTCTATCGAGCCTAACACGTTTTCCAGTTCTACTTTCGCGATATTCACATCCGATGAAGTTTCTTTTGTAGCGGGTGTTTTCTTGGCACTCAGACATTCGATGCAACTGGCTTCTACCTCCAACATGTACTGCTTGTTGCCATTCTTGTCCACATAGCTATGGTTGACCACTCTGCCTTCAACAGCAACAGCTGCTCCTTTGTAGAGTCGATTCTTTGCAACATATGCCAATCTGTTCCATACCACGACATTGACCCATGTCGTGTATTTACCTTTGTCGCCATTTGCATCATAGTCGCAATCCTTTACCGCTACACGTAGACGTGACACTGTTGTAGTTTTGTCTACATAGTGAAAATCTGGGTCTTTGCCCAATCTTCCCACAAGATTTACCTTATTAACTCCCATGTCTGTTTTACTTGCTTTGTTCTTGAATGTTTCTTTTGGCTGTACTTAGTTTTTCAATGTCGTCAGCCACAATCTGGGTGACATTGTGCGTTACGCCTTCCTTGTCCTCATAGGAGCTTGATGACAAATGTCCTTTCACGTATACCTTATCACCTGTATGATAATACTGTTGGGCTACTGATGCGAGATTGTTCCACAGTATGACTTCAAGCCATTCTGTTTCTTCTACATTGTCTTTTTTATGGTTGACTCCGAGTGATATTCGGGCAAATATTGTTTCTTTTGTTGTTCGAACGACAGGCTCTGCACCAAGCCGTCCGATAATCGTCAAGTTGTTCATGTCTCAAAATTTTGATTGCTGTCCTTCTTTGCTTGTTCCATTATCTTATCGCGATTCGGGATGCGAGCTGTTCTGCCTAAACATACGACTCCCACAACACGAACGCCATAAGCTTGCAGTTCTGCTATATGTGTTCGTATTGAATCACCGGTAGTACAGACATCGTCTATCAGTACACAATTGCGTTTGCCCACCACATTGGCGTCCACCACTATGTTGGAGGTTACTGATATTTTCGACCTATCCTTACTTTTATGCTTACTCTTTCTATGAGCTATATATGTCATGCTGTACATTTCCGGTGTCAGCTCACGGTAGCGACCGAGTTGCTTCGCCAGAGAGCAGAAACGCAAATAATAGTTGCGCTCATTGCTGCATGGCATAAACAAGATTGTCAGGTTTCCGCTCAATCCGAGCTTGGCTATGGCTGTCAGATAGTATTCCGAAGCGTCTCTTTTACCTTCCTTGAACTCATTGACAAGCCAAGACAAATCCCTTTGGTCTTCTGTCCCAAAATTCCTAATTCTCATAGGTAGATAATAGTCATAGAATACGAATGGAATTGTTTCACCAAGCCCATTTTCAAACGCATTGGGTGTCAGTGGCTGCTCGTCCATGAACTTACGCATGGCAGCACAAGCATAGAACATCATTGCTTTTTGTTCCCCTGCGAGTAGTGCATTACGATAGCCCCACTCGCATTCCTCAATACTGGCACCACGTTGTCCGATTATCATATAGGCATGTGTGGCTTTTGTTTTCCAACGCTTGCCCCACCAGTAAGCTATCCTTACAGATAGATAGCTGACAATGATGACAATCGCGATAATATACTCTTCATCCATCAAGCGTTAATCTGTTATGGTCACATCTTCGTCCTTACCGTCTGCCCATGGTTCAATATCGACTTTGGACACTTCTACCTTGTGGTTGCTGATGGTCAGGGTGTAGATGTATTTCTTACCTTTCTCAAATATCACGCCTTCTGTTGATTGTGCTGTCGGGTATTTTATACCGTCAATGGTGAGATTGAATGACAGTTTAGAGGCAGAACCACCGAACTTGCTGAATACGAACCACTGATTCTCCAGCGTTCCTTCTTCAGAGACTGTCCCCGTAAAACTCAGAGTTCCTGATCCTTCTGTTGACTGAAACTTTTCTGTTTTCACATCGAAGCTGCCATTCAGCATCATCGAAGAACCAGAGACGGTTCCTGTTGCAATGACTCCATCGCCTGTGTAGTCGCCTCTCTTCACTTTTACAACGATTTTGGAACGGATGTGCTTCATTGTCAACTGCACAGTTGGGTTTGTGTTTGATGCATTTGACACGACATCATACAGATAATCGGTATCGTCATCAACAGACAGAGTCACCTTCTTGTCTTGCATTTTATCGTTATACGGATAAACGGCATACACACGTGCCTTACTGCTTGTCAAGGCTACATTGTTCAGGAATGTCCATCCATTTGTACCCTTTGTTACCTTGATGTTTGAGTAGACTGTACCATTATAGGTGTCATTAACGATGTCATCTACCCACACGCCTAAAGCATCACCGTCTACGAAGGATTCTTTTTCCGTAGCTGTCCGAGTAAGACGATACCCCTCTTTGTTCACTTCACTGATACTCAACTGGCATTGCTCCTTGTCTGCGTTGCATCCACATAGATACACGTCACTCTCTGAACACGATGTCATTGCTGCAAACATAGCTCCTGCAACGAGGAATGTACTTGTTTTATTCATTTCGAATGTTTTGATATGTGATAAATTGCGATTGTTTAGCGGCTTTCTTGAAACCACTGCAAAGGTACGGCTGTGAGTTGAAGTGGCTTTATAATCACACTGACATGTCAGTACTTTTCGCATTTTGCTACTCATAGACTCTTGACCGTTTTTATTATTGTCTTCACACGCTCATCCATCAAAACATTGTTTATAGCATGGTTTGCTGTGGTCAAATCACTTCTGTTGACATATCCTTCTTTTTTATATGCCCTAAGCAGCTTGTGCTTGTATATGGGAGCTTGCCAATACTTTCCGATGTATCCGTAATTGGACAAGGCTTGCATTACAGCACACAACAACCGCAAGTTACGCACTTTCAATTCTGTCTGCTCGCATTTGAAGAATGCCCCCAGCACTTCTTTGGTCAGCGTAATTGGATGGGCAAATACCATCATGTCATCAAGCATTTGCACCAATATCTCTAATTGCTCACCATTAAGTGATGATTTGAATGTTGGTGTTTTCTTCTCACTTGTACAATAATGCCCCAATGGTGGCGGTTCCTCACACTGAATACCGACAAGGTTCATTTGCCGATAGCCTTTTGTCACACAATCCTGCATGAATGCATACAGGTCTTGATTCTTTAATCTCAGAGCTTCCAGTAATAGCAGTATGTCTGCCTTCTTCCAATTCTCAATTGTTCGCTTCTGTCCATCATTCTCGATGGCTACAAATGTCGCTTTTCTTTCCATTTTTAATCATTAAACTGTTTGTCTATATATAGCCTAATGATTGCACGCAACATTATTGGAGTGGTTGTCTCCTTTGTTTACTTACACTTGTCAGCCCATCATTTTTCTATGCAAAGTTACTGCATTGAGTGAACGTCAAGCATCGCCTTTGGGCTAAGCACTTCGGAATGGAACTGCAGCCTTCCCAAATCAAAGATATTGGGTATTCCGTTCAATTCCTTGTCATTTACTTGCCTTATCACTCTTGTCATGCAGTTTAGAAATGCACGAAAAATCAAGTTCCCGACAAGCGAAGCTGATAAGGCTTCAATCAAAGGGAAGAAAATAAAATTCAATTCAAACGGATATGAAAGTAAAAAGACTGACAAAAGAACAAGGCAAGCGGTTTGACATCTGCCGTTTCCCTAATTTCCACAAGACAGGCAGTGCGAAATGCATGAAAAGCCTTTATTATGGCAAGGACGCATTGTTGGTACGTTGTGGTGATTATATCTACAACGTGACAAGCGAACCGAATATTTATGAACAAGCAAAATAGTATTGATATGACAAACAAACTGATTACGCCTCAGTTTATGGAGGCAATAAAAAACTTTCCTCTTTACTCACAAGAGGAAAAAGGCAAAGACGCTATTTGTGTGGCTGTATTTACCATAGGACGCATCAGATGGTTTGTTCTTGAAGGACAGACTGAAGGAAATGACTTTATGTTATTCACTATTGTATGTGGATTGTGCGAAACGGAATACGGCTATGTGTCAGCAAACGAATTGGAGAAAATAGAAATTGATGGCTCCAAGTATGGGATTAATGACAAGTTCCATGTATGTCAGGTAAAAGGTTTTACACCAACCAAACTGAAGGACATACAAGACAATGAATTGCGTAGCTTTCTTCATCGCCTTTACTCAAAGCCCCAAAAGAGCTAATTTGTTACATCTGCCGTAGGCTGACCGAACAGTCTACGGCACAAAAACTATCACAATATGGAAAATATACAAGACATGGTTATCAGTGTAGCCGAAAAAGAAGGTTGGGTTGTCACTATCGAGGAGCAGAATGAATTACGCATCACTTTCAATTTTGCAAAGTTCACGCCCCAAGGACAGGATTTCTCTTTCTCTGCCAACACTTTTGACAATGACCACGATGTGCTTTTGGAAAACATCTTTGAATATTACCAGGACTACGACCCCGACTATGAAGCATATCTATGGATTGGTCCGAACGGACACGGACAGAATGGTGCGCCATACCACATTGCGGACATTGTGGAGGATATGAAAGCTGCCGAAGATATGGTGTTTCAGTTGCACACGGCACTCAGTAACGCTTTCAACGCTTAGACCAAACAAAAGCCAGCCGTAAGGAGAGGACAATAACTTCTCCCTACGGCTGACGTCTCTTATCTGCGGAACGTAGCCTTTGCCACATTCTCTTCTTCCGCGTTTTCCTCTTGTAACTGATAGTCTGGCAACTCACAAAGCGTGTTATACACGTCCTCGATGTTGTCTGCAAGTGACAAGTTGTGGTCGTAGCTGAGAATATGCTGCACTGCCAACCCAGCATTGGTAACAGTTCCGACCTCAAAACTGTCGTGCTCACGATCGTATTGCAGATGCAGCATATCGCCATTTGGCATTTCAAAGACTGGAGCTTTGCGCTTTGACAAATCAGAAAAGTCTTCTGCAATCATCGACTTTGCCACCTCTTCTACATCCTTTGATGCCTCAGAAGGCAATCCGTATCGAGTAATACTGTCACGAACATCTTCCTCTGTCACCTTGCGCATCACCTCATAGGTGCCGCCAACACTACCATTATATACCACAGCGTAATGGGCATCGTCTACCAATACATCGTCACCACGGTTCTGCACGGCACTCTTATACGTGTGTTCCAAATCAATGGCATCGCCTTGGTCATATTCCTTTGCCTCTTGCAGCAGACGGTCATAGTCACCTATATCTTTCAAACTATCCAATACACTTGTGTCATCGGTACTCTGCAGATAGGTAACGGAAGCATAATATGGTGTAACAGTCTTATTATCTGCAACTTTCTGGTCTACTTCTTTTACAATATCCTCCGTTTGTGCTTCTTCCAGTTCGAGCGACATCTTATCAATATGTTGATTGATGATCGATGTCGCTTTCTTCACATCAAGCAACGTGGTCTTGATAAACTGTGGTGACTCTTTCAGACTTTCCAGCCACGACTTCAAATAAGCCGCACTGTCTTCCTTGATATGCTTTGCCATGCCATATCGTTGGGCGACAAGGGCACTGCCCAATTCTGCTACCAATTCCTCACGTGCATACTCAGAAGAACCGAATGTTGTAGGTTTGAAACGGTCGAGTACTGTCTCATGTCCAGTCGAGTGTGCCATCTCATGAAACAAGGTTCCATAGAACGATTCTCCATCCACAAACTGTTGCTTCTCTGGCACTACAATCATATTCTTGCTAATTGAGAAATATGCATTGTTTCCATATTGTGGCTTGATGGGACAAATCCAGCGGTTGTCCTTTATCATTGCATCGATAGGAGCGAATGAGAACTGTTCGCCTTGTTCCTGCACCGGTTTTACATACTCTGTTTCCAACTTTGCCCACATCTCGGGACGAGCTTCCTGCAAGTTGGTTTGCTGTACATTGAAAACTCTATAGACCTGTAGTTTCGGATATACATTGTACTGCTTCCGCATTTCTTCCGACAGTTGACGGTAGTCATCATATTTGATGCGTTCCCTGGTGTCCTTATCAACGCAGGTAAAGGTGGTTATAAAAACAGGAAACGACCTCTCACCCTTCAACACAGACACACGTGGCAATGCTTCTCCGTTGGCATCCTTTTTCTCCGTATTGTTCAACCGCTGCACACAGTCGAATGTACAGAAACGGGGTATCTTCCAACCTTGTTTCTCGCACTGAAGGAGCAACATGAGAGCGTTCATACCGTTATAATCTCTACCATTAAGGTTCTTCGGCCATTGCAGTGCACCATCTGTAAACCAAGGCTTTTTCCAGTCTTTGTCAATGCTTTGGATTTTTTCTATCATCATCTCAGCAAATAGGTCCAAAGCTTTTTCCTCACTGCTCGAACCATCACTGGTTGGTTTGTTGTATCTTGCCATAAGCGTCAAGCATTAGGGTTATACGGTTGTGGTACGTATTCCGCCAATTCGTCCACTTTACATGAGAATGTTAGTCGGTCGTTATAGAGTGACAACTCCAATTCACCCTTAGCCATTATTCGGCATCCTGGTACTAACCACGCCTCACGCTCCTTGTTGAAACGGACAAGTCGTACCCAGATATATTCAAAACCGTTTTCTGCTTTAGTCGCTGAATAAGCTGAAAACATTTGGTACGGCTCACCCTTCTTGCTCTTTTTCTCGTCGATGGTTTTACCTATCTTTCCACGGAACTCCAACTGTCCTACAATGCTGTCTGCCTTTACAGTTGTATCGGTATGGATAGCTGTCGCATTCATGTTGTAATACATGTTCTCACCATGTTTCCTGGGGATAAGCACACCGACTGCTTCTATGCGCTGTCCCGTCACAATATTGCCTACTTCCGTCAGTGTTCCATCCTTCAACACGCTAACTTCAATTGTTTTATTTATTCCGTTCTTGGCAGGGATGACCACTGCAACACTAAATGTTACGAATGGCTTCCCTTCTTTATTCGTGCGACATGTGGCAGCTTTGTTCACCACACCGCAAATAGTTACATTACATTTCATCATAGTCTTGTACTTTTAAAAAAGTTATCTCAATCATCACACTTCATTTATCTGTGCATACTTTCGTTGCGTCCCTGCTGTTCCTGCATTCCTTGCTCAAAATTTTGCGAAGCCTGTTGACTGATGACAATGCTGTTTACCATTCCTGCTACTCGCAACCGTTTGGTCTCTTCGCTCAATCCTTGGTCGTTCAAGGTGGCGGACAGTCTGCTCAATTCTGCTGATGTCAGTTCACGACTTACTTTGACATTGCCATTGTCTGCCGTCAGTATCGCCCGACCATTGTCACCAATACTCAGACTGCACTTTTTCATGCCTGATACCAGTGAAGTCAAATCTACAGACCGTTCACTGACTGATTGACTGATAGCTGCCTTCTGTTCCTCGGCTTCTTTGTTATCTATTTTCACAGCCAATATCATCAACGATGAGAAAGCTGTCATTGCCATTTCCAAGATAGGGTCACTGCCAACTGGTAATCCTACACCGCTATCTTCAGACGACAGCAACTTCTTCATCCATGCATCGGGTGACATACTTTCTGTATTGCTTGGCACATCGGTTTTGTATTTTGCCAACAGGTCATTGCCATTATACAAGGCTTGCTGTTTGATGTTGCCTTTTTGTGCGATTTCTGCCAAATAACTGGACGGATCCACGTCCCGACTTGTCCCGTCTGCTGCAATTGTTTTTACTCCAAAATGCAGATGCTCTCCAGTGGTTCTTGTTCCAGTATTGCCAGTCACACCTATCTTTTGTCCAGCTGACACGGCATCACCCACTTTTACATTTACCTCCGACAAATGCATATAGGTGGTTTGCACCTTGCTGCCGTCCTCACGATTGTATTCCACCGTGATACTTTTTCCTCCTGCTGTATTCACATTCTGGTTGACGGCTACCACCTTACCGCCATTCTCGGTTGCTAATACAGCATCATGCTTACAACGGATGTCTATGCCTTTATGCATTTGCTGCTTGCTCTTGTCCATCGGATCTTGACGCATACCGAACGGAGAAGTGATGAATAGATAGGTTTCACGGAGCAAAGGGAATGAATACTTGCCATTTGGTCGTTTGTCTTGTACTCGTTCTTCGCTTGCTGCTTGTCTTGGATTGTTCTCCACTCCAAATGACTTCCCTTGCGCCTTCATCTCGCTCATCACTTGCTGGTCATACTTCTGTAGTCCATTCAGTTCAATGATGTCCTGCAAATGTGCCGCATACCCCATACCTGATGCGTACCCGGCTTTGGCAATCCCTTTAGTCCAACCCTTATAGTCATCTGGTGACAGCTGAAAGCACTTGGCATAACGCTGATTGTTTGCGAGGAACTTGGAATGGTGCTCGTAGCTGTCTGCCACAGAACTGTACTTACAAAACTTTTCATTGGACTTATCATCCGTATATACCAGATATTCACCTCCGTTCTTCAACCACGAAGCTGTTGCTTTGATGCCAAAGTGATTGTTCCCCAATCGTGACAGTTCACTCTCTCCATTACTGCTTTCCAATATGCCTTGCGCTAAAGTAACGGAGGCAGGAATGCCATAACGCTTCATCTGCTCCATAGCCGCCTCTGCATATTGGTCGGCGTATGATTGGTTCTTGCTCATTGTTCTTACTACTTTTTGTTATCCTTTTACTGTACTTAATCTCATTGGTATACCTACCGCTTCATTCCTCTCGATGGTTCTACCAACTCTTTCACGTCCTCCTGCTTGTGCCGTTTGGGCTCTTCCAACATATCGCAGATGGCTACTCGTTGTCCTTCCCGTATCAGTTTGGGTAGGTAGGTGTCAAGGGCATGGTATGGAAAGCCTGCCATTTCTTTGATATTGCCACTTGTTCGTCTGGTCAGCGTGATTCCTAATATTTCAGACCCTTTGCGTGCATCTTGATCGTACATCTCATAGAAATCACCAATGCGGAACAACAATAATGCATCTGGGTGCTTGGCTTTCAAGTCATCCCATTGCTTTTTTATGCCAGATGTTTTTTGCTCTTTCTTGCGTTGGGTTTCTTGGGCTTTCTTTTCCTCAGCAGCTTTTTCCTCCTTGACTTTCTCCTCGGATTTGTCTTGTTTGTCTTCTTCCTCGTGATATTCCCGGTGTTCCTCTTCATGCTTCTCTGCTGTTCCTTGCTGTTCCTGCTTCACCTCGGTCTCCACTTCCTGTTTCTCCGATGATGTCTGTTCTTGTTTTTCTCCAGCTTTCAGCACGTCAGCAAATAGGGTTGCTGCCAAATGCGTTTTATAGCTGTTTCTGTCTTCTGCTACCCATAACCGCTGCCATTGCTGTGGGGTAATGCATCGGGGCTTCATCTTCTCTCCGTCGATGGTTGCTGAACAAAGAATGCCATTTTCTTTGGTCTTGAATACGCACACACGTTCTATGCGGTTCATATCTATGTCCTGGTCATTGCTCCCGAACAGGTCCACTTTCAAGTCAGGTTGTACGGCTGCACGGTGGTGATACTTGTTTGCCAACTCCATCTTTACTGCTTCAAAATTGTCCATCGACTGCTTCAGTGTAGTAAAGAACTGGTTGATGTCTGCCTTGTCTGGATATATGCTATATCCGTTCTGTCCCTCGGGCTTGATATACAATGCCCAACGGTTTTTGTCGTCTTGTATCATCTGTACTTGACTGAACCCAACATCCTTGGCTCGCTCTACAGCAGGACTGGCATCTAATGTGGATAGATGTTCTAACGACCAATTTTTCAGTCGGGCGATGTCTACTTGCTTGTCCGCAAAGTAACTGTCATCGGGGCGATACCCCAATGCTCCGTCAGGATTGTAGAAGCGTACGGTTTCGATGCCTTCACGTTCCAATGCTTTCTGGATGCGTTGCTTGCTCATGCCCTGTATCTCATTGTTCACTTCTAATGAGGCTCCTGACGGCATAACCACGTCGGCTGTCTTTTTATCCTTGTCGATGACCAATACGATGGTCTTGTTGTCTTTGTCGGGATGCTGTTTGATTTCATCCGCTATGAGATAGTGTTTAGGCAACTGGTCCATCAGTTCTTTGGTCTCTCGCTGATTTCGCATGGTGGAGTATTCTATCTTTTCTCCTTGCTCTGCCTTGCGCATCACTAAAAGGGCATTGTTTACATCACTCTCTACAGCATCTATCAGGCAGGGATTCTCTTTCAACTCACGAACCCAGTAATCTGTCAGATGCAAGCCTTCTTCTGACAATCGCGCTGGCAGTCCCAACTCCAACATTTTCACTCCTGAAGCTAATTCAGCCACCAATCGTTCTCTTTTTATGGCATCCTCCGATGGAGCTGTACCATTTTTCATCACCATGCCTTCACGTGCCAACCGCTGCTGATGTCCTGTGGCAGAGACAATCTGGCGCAATGTTTCTTGCACATAGTCATTGTAATGCTCAAAGTCCTTTTGGCGTGGCATATACACTGCATCCTTTTCCGTGTCATAATGTGCGATACCGCTGCCGTCCGTACGTATGGGTACCAGATTATCACGCATTTTCAATAGGAAGTCATTGAAGCGAACATGCATGGCTCGCTCAGTTCCTTCTCCCAAACCTCGCTCCTCAGCTGTGCCATAATCTGCCAACAGTTTTTTGTATTCTTTCTCATTGGCAAATGGCATTGTGGTCTGGTCAATGCAAAACAGTGTGCGTATCTCTCGATTGTGCACACCTTTATATTGCTTCTGCTGTTCTACATCCAATGCCTGATAGTCGTTTCGACTGATAATATCCTTTGGATTGTTACGATTGACGTATTGGTTCCAATTATAGAAAAGGAACGGTACTCCTCGTTCATGCTCCCTTACCGCCACTCCTTGTCTTTTTGCCTCACTGAAAGGCATAAAA
>OHSB01000159.1_pt1 | contig 16698 bp, 14 predicted proteins | sample 1578591 | NCBI WGS metagenome assembly OHSB01 (sample SAMEA3879508, study PRJEB24766) | human gut metagenome | biome: human-associated habitat; feature: feces | place: USA | collected 1985/1987 | reverse complement strand
CTGGGACAAGGTAAACGTGCAGCGGTTCAGCATGAAGAATTGCGGCTCCTGTGAAAAGAAGTGCAAGTATTACAAAGTCCGCGCAGCATTAAAGTTTACGGATGGAGTGGTACTGTGCAATCAGGATTTTCTAACCCAACATCTCATGAAACTCCGGCGCGGTCAGGAAGGGCTGATTAACGCCGCCGCTGATCTGCTTGTCGTGGATGAAGCACACAACTTGGATGATAAGGTGCGGAGTGCCACAACGGAACGTTTCGGACAGGGTATGCTCTTTGGGATGATCAAGAGTGCATTCTATGAGCTGCGATCCTTTGACCAGAGCAGTGTGTCCAGAGAAAAGCGAGAGGCGGAAAGCTCAATTATCGCCTTCTATAACTGCCTGAAAACACAAGTCCAAAAGCAGATCAACGAGGCAGAGCAGGATATGCGCTACGCTGACCGCTTTTTCTTCGACAACAATGGCAGTGCGATTGAACTGCTTACCGAGATGAACGCCGCCATACACAACCTTTCGTCCAGCATTCAGATTTATTCCAGCATGGATTTCAGAAACAACCGTTCCTTTGCTGCCTCTGATGATCTGGATGCCGTCAGCGAGTCCCTTTCAGAGCTTCTTGACCGGATAGATGATATGCTGATCTGGATTGAGCAGCACGGCAGCAACACGGAACTCGTCTATTGCCCTAAAAACACAAAAGAAATTGTGAGCCGCCTATACTTCAATGGTGATGAAAGAACCATCTTGACCTCTGCCACGCTGACGAACGCCACGAGCGGGTCTCTGGAAGAACAGTATTCCTACTTTAGCAATACCGGCTTTCCCGCTGGTGATCGCGGCTGCTTATCCGAGCCAAAGCCTTCCCCATATCCATACGATGAACACGCCATGATCTACTATTGCGACGATCTCCCGCACCCGACCAAAGAACATGAAGCCTTCATTGAAAAGGGCGTGGAGCGACTGCTTGAGATCCTGAGCATTTCCAACGGAAAGGCACTCGTACTGTTTACGGCAAAGACCGACATGGAAGAGGTCTACTCCATTCTCAGTGAGAAAAACCTTCCGTACAAAATCCTGATGCAGCAGCCGGGATCGTCGCAGGACAAGGTGCTGAATGAGTTTAAGGAAGATACGAACTCCGTGCTTCTGGGGACGGGTGCATATTGGGAAGGTATCAGCATTGAAGGAAAAAGCCTTTCCAATGTCATCATTTTCCGGCTTCCGTTCCCTGTCCCCGATCCAATTATCGAGTATAAGTGTTCCGTCGCAAAGGACGCTCTGATGGATGTCCGCGTTCCCGAAATGATTATCAAGCTCAAGCAAGGTATCGGGCGATTGATCCGCAATTTCACAGACACCGGCATTGTCTGCATCATCGACCGAAGACTGCGGGACGAGCCGCCGGAACGCTATCATGACATCACATGGGACTCCCTGCCTATCAAAAATCGGACAAGCAGTTTGGACGAACTGAGGAAGTTTTACGAAGGTCTGCCCTCAGCCAAGGAATGATGATACAAACGGCAGTCTCTTCGGAAACATAGAGCAGCCCCCCAAAAAACGACAATCAGAAAACGGAGGTGTATCATGATGTACAATGAAAATCTGCACGAAGAAGAACAACATCTGATCCAGCAGATTGCCGAGCAAACAGAGAGAGGAAAAATCGACTGGGAACTAACAGAGTACAATCCGCTGTCCTTTCTGAATGAGGACAAGATAGACAAGAACCCAGCAGTAATCTGTCAGTCCTTCTCCTTTGAAGCGATCATCGGCGGATCCCGTTACGAGCTTGATGTCATGGAGAATATTGATGTGCCGTCCGGTATGGGAGACTACACCATAACCTTGACGCGGGATGAAACCGAAAATTATCTTAAAATTGAGGATGCGCTTTCCTTTGACTGTGACCGCTATGAATGCACACCGGAGGAAGTGGCAGAGCGATTTGCGGACAGCCCCATTGTCCGTCTCTGCAACGCCATCATTCCTGCCACGCTTGGGCAGGAGGATTTAGAAGAGGTCTTCACATGGGCAAGGTTTTTCAACGAGGTCGGGATTTCTGCAAAGCTGATGAATCATCCGCTGACCAAGCTCTGTGAAAAGCTGTTCGACGAACACCGTCTGATGGACTTCCATCGCTGCGTCTTGGATGTGGACTATCGAAAGCTGCTCCTAAATGAACTGGCTCATAACTAAGACACGGAAAAACGCCCCCGACACTGTGCCAGACGCACAGTGCCGGGGGCGTTCCCGTTTCCAGCGATTTATTTTTCTCTCGGCAAGGGACTGTTCATAAGGTGACACTTTCCGTTTTACGAAGCCGTGAAAATTCGATGTGTTCCGTGGAGATGTTCACTGGGCAGCATACGCCGTACACGTTTCCAATAATCACCGAGTAGTGCAATGTGTATTCACTATCGGGAAATACTTCACGGTTTTCACAACTCTTGATTCAGGAGTGGGATTTTTGCCTTATTCCCGCGTGACATCAAGGGAAACCGGATTGATAACGATGATAGATTTGCCCTTTTTGTGGGCATATCTCACGGTGTTCCCGGTACCGCTGGGGCATCCATTCCATACTGCGAGAATATAATCGGCGTGATCGACCATGTACCGATTTCTCTTGTCCATGCAGTCCGACGTGTACTCCCGTTGCAGCATGGTCTCCTTGTCACACTTTGCCGCGATATTATAATACCGTTCCCGTGAAGCCACAGACCATTTGATCGCTTGTGTCTCACAAGGGATTGCGCTTTCCAGAGTAATGTGAGGGTATTTTGATTTCAAATCGAGTACAATTTCCGCAGCGTACATATCGACGCCAAGAGCCATGCCGGTAATAAAATGCGTGACGCCCTCGTTCTCGATGAGTGCTACAATCTGATCCCGCATAACAGATTTCAAAGAAGTACAACGCTTATCGGATTCATCAAAGCCGAACGGAAGACTCTGCGGTCTATGACCGGTAAACGCACAAGTCTTGCCTTGAACGGATTGCTTTTCAGCTTTTTGAGCAGACTTTCTAAACTCAATAATGCGCAACATGACACCCCTTCTTTCACTCTTTTGGTAGGTAACTCCATTCTATCACCCTCATCACGGACAGTCAACGCATTGTCGTTAGCAAAATCAACGACGTCGTACCGTGTATAATGACACCGCCGTTAGGTACACTAAATGCAAAGGTGGTGAGGCTATGCGAGAGAAGAAGGACATCAATATTGAAATCGGCGGCAATATTCAAGTGGCAAGAGAACAGGCGGGCTATACGCAGGACACGCTCTCAGAAATGCTTGGCATGACGCCGAATCACCTGAGCGCTATTGAGCGTGGTGCTTCCGGTATTTCTCTTGAAGCCTTGCAGCGTCTTTGCCGTTTGCTCGGCGTCAGTACGGACCGAATTATCTTTGGGACTGACGAGCCAGAAGTGGAAGCCCTTGCGCTTGCCAGACGTATTTCGGATATAAAGCCGGAATACCGGCAACAGGTTCAAGAGCTGCTGTCCGCTATTTTGAATATGCCATAAAAAAAGAGCCTCTGCCGATACCCAAACCGGGCATCGACAGAGGCTCTTGGTTCGTTTTCCGGGCATTCAAACAAGTGCCGAAATCGACACTTATTTCCGCGCTAAAGATGAAACCACGCAGGGAATACAATCACTTAGGCTGGTCAATTTGCGCCGCTCTGAGGCTTGCAATCACAGGCTTTTTCGACCCCTAACTGTCTACACCTCGATGCCTTGCGGGAGAAGTGCGGACAGGCGATGAGATCCACGCGGAAGCTCTGCTTGCAGCTATGGACGCAGCGGACGCAGAAGCGGTTATACTTCCGGCGTCCGCTGTCCCCGATGAAGAACGACCACTCCTGCCGCCATTTCTGACTTCTGCTCACAGCTCAATCTCTCCTTTGTGCTTTTTGGGAGGGCAGCATTCCTTCTGCTTTTCAGCCTTTGCAGACTTGAGCCTGTCCATGATGGAGGACTTTTCGCCCCTTTCGGGGGCTTTGACCTCTGCGGTCTTGTCTTCCTTCGGACCGTTGTTGATGATCCCATCAATCATGCCGTAGTCATCCTCCATCGACATCTCCGCTGCCTTGAGGTAGTTTTCCTTCTCAAGAGCTGCCATCCAGCTTTCCTTGCTGATACCGAGCATTCCGCCCTTTGCCGCATGATCGGCAATCTCCTTGGAATCTACGCACAAGCCCTCAGTGTTATCGGAATAGAGACGGTAAACCTCGCAGCCCTTCTCCAAAGCCTTCTCAGCCGCCTCCTGACCGGCGGGAAGAACGCCAGCCCATGCGTAGCCATAGTCCTTCATATCCTGAATGGAGAGAGTGGGATCCGGCATTTCCGGCACTTCCTTGACCTCAAGGTCGAGAAGGCGGAGCGTGTCATCGTCAAAGCCGTTGTAGACATCATCAAGGACGAGCTTACCGCGCTCATCGACGATGATGCAAGCCGCTTCATCGCCGTAGGTGTCATGCTCCATCAGATAAAAGCTGTGACCGCCGACTTCGTGCTGGTCAATGGTGTGCCACGTCCCGATGTGACCGGCAACCGTCAGACCGGAGGTGTCGGCATTCATCTCAAAGTCCTTCTGCTCGGTAGCTTCCTGCTTCTGCTGCTCCTTCGAGATCATGGGGATCGCAACAATCTTATCGCCCAACTTAACAAACTGCTCCGGAACTTTGAAGAGGTCGGAGAACTTCTGCATCTGCTCTACGGTCAGAGAACCGAAGCTGTCATCCGTCAAGCCAACTACCATGAATGTTCCGGCAACAACGTCGTAGATGTCACCGTCCTCATCACGCAGAGCGCGGTTCAGGGGCAGACCTTCCAGCTTGCCTTCCTCATTACAGACTAAGGCAACAGGGTCTTCGTAGGGATAAATCGCCTCGATGCAGCCGCCGACCTCATGCTGCAAGGACTCCAGACCGGAGTCAATCTCCTTCACATAAGGCTCCTTTCCCGGCTCAACGACGAGAACGGCGATGGTGCTGTCACGCTCGGCGGCTTCCCCTGAGCCGGTAATCCGGTATTCATCGGGAATATCATCAAGCTCCCCGTTAAACTGCCTGTCCCAGCGTTCGCTTGCGACACGGACATAGCCCTCATCGGTGAAGCGTCCCTGCTCATCCATCGCAATGTCGCGCCCATAGCGTTCATAGTCGATGTAGTTTGCCAGAGGACCGAGATCCTTTTCAGAGTAGATACCGGCTTCGTGGGCGTAATAGTAGCCGAGGTCGGATTCGTCGTTGATACCGGGCATGATGTCGTAGCAGTCCAGATTGAACGTCAGGTTGATGAGATCGTCGATGTCGCTGACCTCATCGCAGCCAGATTCCATAATGGCAACGAGCTTTTCCTGATCGCTCAGGGAAAGCTCGTCAATCAAAGCGGCAAGGTAGTTGAGCTTATCAAGGCTCTCGTACTCGCCAAGCATCTTCTGAACGCCATAGATCGGGCATTCGTAGTCGGTGATAAACCACTCTTCATAGGGCTGACCGAACTCATCCTGCTTGCCGATCCCGATGCGCTCAAAGACCTTCTGCATCTCTTCCTCGGTGGTGGGCAGCTTCACCCACTCACCGACCAGCATACCCTCGTTGTACTTGCCAAGGTTCGTGACGAAGGCTTCAAAATCACCGTCTAATACGGGCATAGGCATCCTCCTTTCAGTCATCCACCATGCCGTCCGGCATGATATACAGTTCCTCAAACTCCGCGTCGGTCATGGCGTCGAGCTTCCGGACGGTCTTATACATCAGCTCTGCGATCTCGCCGTCCATGTCGTTCAGGGTGACGCTCTTCATATCGTCGATCAGCCGCTTCCGGCTGGACGTGTTGAAGCAGCACATCAGGTTGATTTCTTCCACGGTAAAGTTTTTCATATCAGAGTTCCATATCCTTTCCTTTGTTTTTCTGCGGCTTCGGTGTGTGGGTCGGCTGTGCCTTCTGCGCGGATTTCAGCTTGTCGCGGATGGATTCACGGGCAGCGGGCTTCTTCGGGATGGTGTCGTAGATGGCAGTTCCGGCATCCTCCACATAGGAGCGGACATACTGGATGCTTTCAGAAAAGCGAATGGGGCGGTTCTTGTCCTCGATGTTCGTCAGCCGGACTTCATCGGCGGCAAAATCAACCGCGTCGATTCTGCACTTGATCCCATCCACATTCAGCGTCGCACCGACAGGAATGTAATCTGCGGCTTTGAGTTCCTTGAAGGTCTCGCCGTCCTTGCTGAGAAAGACATCCACGCCGGACTTCCAGAGCTTGTGAGAACCGGCTACCCATGCGCTTTCACGGAAGCCGGTCACCGGCATGGAGGGCTTGCCGCGTACCTTCTTCTCAAGGAGCTTAGTGCCGAGAAGCGGCGCGGCTTTCTCCGCGTCCTTGCCGTAAAGCTCAAAATAGCCGTTCTGGGCAAAGCAAACCAGCGCGTCGGGATGTACCTTTTTGACCGCTTCGTACTTCCGAAGTTCTGCAACGGACAGAGGCGAAAGAGCCTCTGTCCGTTCTGCATCCGGCAGTCTGTCACGGCGGGTTTTCTGCTTGGACAGCACTTCCGCCAGAGCCTCCGCATCCTTTGGGAGCGTCTGGTAGGTTTTGACGCCGCCATGCTCACCGACCAGAGCCATTGCTGCATCGAAGCTGCTGCGGCAGGGTGCGTCCAGCACATAGCCGTCTGCGAAGGTCAGCCGGTCATGATCCGGCACAGCCGAGTTCTGCGCTACGTTTGCCGCCTGCTCCCGGTAATTGATCTCAAAGACATCTCCGAAGACCTTGCCGTGCTTGACGGTTTTCGGGATAATGACGCGGGCGACGCACTCGTCGCAGGTCTGCTCCGCATAGAAACGGAAGGTGTTGTGATCCCGCGTTCCCTGAATAAAGACCTGATTTTCGTTGAGACAGTGCGTTCCATGCGGACGGCAGAACCACATCAGCGTTTTGTCTTCGGGATTTTGGCTTTCGGCAGCGCGGCGGATGATGCGCTTGTCGATGTCGAAGTCTTCCTTGTAGCTGTCTACATGACTGTCTACGAGCTTCTGAAGCTCCGCGATGATGTCAACGTCTGTGTATTTCTTCATGCGTCTCCTTTCTCACAACTCCATGTCGTGCGTTTTGGATTTGACCGGAGACTTCTTCTCCGGCTGCTGTTTTGCGGCAGCTTTGAGCTGATCGCGGATGGAGGGCTTTTCCTGCTTCTGCTCCTGCTTGACGTATTCCAGCGTCGGCAGCAGCTCACGATAGCAGCCCTGTGTTTTCCGCGCCGCATGACGGCGATGGATTTTGAACAGCGGCTCACCGTTCTGCGTGACCGTGTTGCCCTCAATCCTGACGCCGTTCCGTGCCAGCAGATTGAAGGAGTGGTTAGAGGCGCGATAGGACGCCCGCATACCGTCGTTGTTATAGGCAATCTGCCCCTTGAGCGTGTCCATGACGGCGGCTTTGATCTCCTTCTCTTCGGCAGTCAGGCGGTGCGCTTTCGGTGATTTTGCCGCTTCCTCCGGCAAGGGGGCAAAGGGAGACTTGACCTCCACGGTTTTTACCTCAATAGAGGTAATCTCATCGTTCTCCCATGCAACGACCTCCGGGTCTCTTTCCGTTGCCTTCTCAGAAGTGACATCCTTTTGAGCTTCGGTCTGCTGACGGAACGCATCGACGAAAAGTGCTGTCAGTCCGGGATTGGGTTTATCCACAAGGAAGCGGGAGGCGTTCTCCGGGCAGACATCAACGCTCTTCGCCCATTCCTTGAGGGGCTGGGGAATGCGCCCATCAAAGTCTTTCTGCTGAATGGTGTTTGCGAGGACATACCGGACGCGCTCCGGAGAGAACTGCTCAAGAACGCTTTTCACGGCAGCATCCGCATCCAGCCGGTTGTCTCCGTAGTTAGAACTGATTGCCGCCTCAATCGCACGGCGGCATTCCACGTTTGCAGCGAGAGAAGCACGATATGACTCCAGCTCACCGGCTTCATAGGCGTAATTCGCCGTCTCGCGGTAAATGGGTGCTTCCGGCATCGGCTCTGCGGGCATTTCGTTTTCCTTCTCTGCGGACTGTGCTTTCTCTGCCAGCAGCACCTTGAGCTTGGCGTCAATGCCCTCGATCATCTCAGCCGCCGTCTTGCGGATGGTGTCCAGAGAGCTTTTCAGTTCCTTGGTTTCCTTGCCGGATGACCAACCGGCGATGTAACCGAAGGAGTAGTCCGAGGTTTCAATGCCGTAACGCTGGCAGACGGTGTAGGCAACGCTTTCCGCTTCAACCTCCTTGGTGTGCCGATCCTTCTTATCTTCTGGCGCGGCTTTCTCATCCGGCTTGACGGCGTGGAGCTTTGCGTGGGCGATCTCGTGAATGGCGGTTTTGACCGTCTGGATTTCGCTCATGCCCTCCTGAATGGCAATGCGGCTTTCAACCGGCGAGAAGAATCCCTTTGCACCGCCCGGAATGTCCTCAAAGGAAATAGGGACGGGAGATTCCTGCCTGAGCGCGTCGAAGAACGCCTCGTAGTTTTCGACGGTGCCTTTCAGCTCATCGACGATGATGTCCGGAAGCTCCTTGCCGTCCGTCTGGGAAACATCAAAGACACTCACCACCTTGAAGGCAGGACGCAGGACCTCAACCGTTTCCGTGACAGCCTTCCCATCTGCGCCGATCACCGGCTTCTGCGTCAAAGGATCAATCTTCTCACGCTCTTCCTGCGCCTTGTACGGCGCGGGTGCAAGAATCTTGATGCCCTTTTCGCCCTTCATGACCTGACGGTCAAAGTTGCGCTGCCACGAGGTATAACCGGCAACATAGGTTGCCTCCGGCTTCTGCATCGCAATGAGCAGCGTGTTGTTGAAGGAATAGTTGTAGAACTTGGACATCGTGCGGAGATATTCCTTGAACCGCTCGGATTCAAAAAGCTCCTTGATGCCCTGTTCCAGCTTGTCCGTGATTTCGCGGACTTGCTGTGCATTTTTGTTTTCAGCCATCTCAAACCTCCATTTCTTATTTGCCTTTGGGCGAAGAAAACCCCGTCTGGGATTTGCTCAGTAAACGAGCCTTTACCTCAGACGGGGTTTCTCTGCGCGTCATCCGACGATGGAAGATGTTATCCTCGTTCTCCCATTCAATCAGCCGGTCAAACATATCCGGGTGCTTTGTGACCATGTGCAGCAGCTCCGAGTCACTGGCGTTGGGACAGAACCAGCAGCCGTTTCTTCGGCAGTGAGCGTAGATTGGGGAAAGCAGCCCGTGTTCCTGACAGAGCTTGTAGGCGTCCGCCTCGGTCATACCGTATTTGGCAAGCAGACTGACCTTCGTTATTCCATCCAGACGAGCAAGGCGTTTTGGCTCATCCTCCGCGATGCCGACATAGCTCACAGTGTCCGGCGAGAGTGCGGCATTGTACTTGCGGACTGGCGGGATTTTGCAGTCACGATTGACTGCACACATACCAGCCCATGCAAAGCCGCGAACCTCGCCCTTGTGCGGTCCGCGGGTGATGACATGATGGAACACCTCATCGTAGGTCTTGTCCGCATGGAGAATGGTGAACTTGATGCCCAGCTCCTTTTCGCAGAAGGGCTTGAGCCGGTCATAGATGAAGTCCCGGTGTTCCGGGATTTCGCCGCTTGTGTCCTTATCAAACATGACCTCGCTGAAAACCGCCTCGTCCAGCGGCTCATTGTGCTGTGCAGCCAGCAGGAGCGTCGCTACGCTGTCTTTGCCTCCGCTGCAAGAGGCAACATACTTCGGGCGAGTCATCGGTCAAACTCCATCTTGAAGCTGACGTATTTGCCGCCGCTGTCATCCAGCCGGATCACCGCATCGTAGAGCTGAGGCTTCTTCGGCGTGTAAAGCCCGGTCACTCGGCACCAGCCCTTGTCCAGCAGCTCCTTTGCAATCTTCTTGGTCAGCTTCTTTTTCTTGCTGGAAAAGAACTTGTTGTCTTCCCACAGGCAGAAGGAGCAGTCCTTGTTCGAGCAGTAGAAGTTGCCCTTGCCGACATAGACCGGAGAGCCGCAGCGGGGACATTTGCCGATTTCCTCCTTGCCCGTGCCGAAACGCTGGGCTTCGGCATCGGAGAGGAAGGGATAGGCTTTCACGAGATCCCCGGTCATCCGGACAATGCCTTTGAGGAAGGCGTCTGCATCCGCATTGCCGCGCTCAATCTCCATGAGCGTGTTTTCCCATTCCGCAGTCATTTTGGGAGACGTGATCTGTTCCGGCAGGACGCAGACGAGGTTGCAGCCGTCCTTCGTGGGAATGAGAGCCTTACCCTTGCGCTCTGCAAAGCCGAATTTCACCAGCTTTTCAATGATACCGGCACGGGTCGCGGGTGTTCCGAGACCTTTCTTCTCGGTGTCATCGTCGAACTGATCGTTTCCGGCAGTCTCCATCGCAGACAGGAGCGTGTCTTCCGTGTACTGCTTCGGAGGCGTTGTGAAGTGTTCGGTGACACTGGCAGACACACCTTCCAGCATATCGCCCTCATGGACTTCGGGCAGGGACTTCATGGGATCGTCCTTTTCCTTCGTCTTGAGGGAAGCCTTGAACAGCTCTTCAATGGCTTTCCATCCGTTTTGAACGACGGTCTTCCCCTTGGTTTTGAACTCGTAGCCCTCGCAGGAGAGCGTGATCTGCGTTTCCGCGTAGGTGTGCTTCTCGCCGGTTGCACACAGAAGGCGCATCCCGACAAGATTGAGGATTTTCTGTTCCGACTGAGGAAGCGCGGAAACCTCCTGCTTTTCAAGCTGGACGGTCGGGAGAATGGCATGGTGATCTGTGACCTTGCTGTTGTCGGTCACGCGGGCAATGTCCGGAGTGACCAAAACACCGGAGAAAAGCGGAAACTGGCGGCAGACGATAGAAATGACCTGACGGGCAGTGTCCTCCATATCATCCGTGATGAACTGACTGTCCGTGCGCGGATATGTCAGGAGCTTTTTTTCGTAGAGCGTCTGAACGAGATCGAGTGTCTGCTGGGCGGTGAAGCCGTAGTATCGGTTTGCCTCGCGCTGCAAGGTGGTCAGATCATAGAGCTTCGGAGGATTGACGGTTTTCGTCTCCCGCTTGAGAGAAGAAACGACGGCTTGCTTTTTCTCGCAAGCCGCCGCAATTCTCTTTGCTTCCTCTTCGGTTTTGACCTTTTCCAGATCGGCGGTCAGATCGCCCTTGCCGACGTGGACGTTGAAATACTTCTCCTTCTGGAATGTGGAGATTTTCCCGTCACGCTCCACCAGCATTGCAAGGGTCGGCGTCTGGACGCGCCCGACCACCAGCTTCTTGTGATAGAGCGTGGTGAAAAGGCGGGTGCCGTTGATACCGACAATCCAGTCTGCCTTCGAGCGGCTGAGTGCCGCTTCATAGAGGCGGTCATATTCCTTACCCTCCCGGAGATGATTGAAGCCTTCGCGGATGGCGGAGTCCTCCAATGAGCTGATCCACAGACGCTTGAAGGGCTTGGTGCATCCGGCTTTGTCGTAGACCAGCCGGAAGATCAGCTCACCCTCGCGTCCTGCATCGGTTGCGCAGACCAGCTCGGTGACGCGCTTGTCCTTCATGAGAGCGGACAGCACCTTGAACTGCTGTGCTTTGTCCTTCGTGACCTCAAACATCCAGCTTTCCGGAACAATGGGCAGATCGTCATACCGCCACTTGGCATACCGCTCATCGTAGGAGCTGGCGTCTGCCAGCTCCACCAGATGACCGAAGCACCACGAAACGATGTAATTGCCGCCCTCCATGTAGCCGTCCTTTCGGGACGTTGCGCCCAGCACCTTTGCGATGGACTGGGCAACGCTGGGCTTTTCAGCAATGACTAAGATCAATCTTCATCACCATCCGTTTCAGCATCCTCCGCAATCTGCGACTCATCATCCTCGTTGATGTACGGCTCTTCCTCGTAGCCTTCATCATCAAAGAAGTCCATATCTTCATCCTTGGGCTTTCTGCCCTTGACGAACTTGATGTAGTAATAAGCTGCACCCGCAGCACCAGCAAGAACGAAGATGACGAGGATCATGCCGATGTTGGATTTCTTTTCGGGTTTAGGGGCGGGGACATCGGTTTCCGCATCCTTGTCTGGCTCAGGCGTAACGGGGGCTGTGCCGGTGCATTCGCTCATGTTGGTCTTGCAGACCGGGCAGTCGGTGTTGACCTGACCGGCAGCGCATTTTTCTTTGCAGTTACAGGTGGTCAGCGCAGCCGCAGTGTCCTCATCCAAAAGCGCAAGCAGATCGCTCTCATCGACCATGTTCAGGAAGTACGTCTGATACTGTTCCTCATCCTCGTTGATGGGCGCATCGTAGTCGATGACAATGAAGAAGGTGTTGCCGTTCTTCGTCTGGACAGTGATGAACTGCTTGTTGGTTGCCTTGTCATAGAGCAAGTCGCGGGTGTGGGCGTTGCCCTCATCGTCAATCGGCTCACCCTTCGGCTTTTCCGGCGTGGGAGTGACTGCGGGCTGCTGTTCGGGCTGAGTTGCCTCCGTAACGGGAAGGTTCTGCTCGGTATCATCGGCGTAGGCAAACGCCGTCACCGAGAAGCAGGACAGAACCATGACGCAGACCGCAAGGACGGTCAGAAAACGAAACTTCTTACGCATTGTCGATTACCTCCGTATTTTCAGCGGGCTTGGTGCCGCCCTTCATGGAAGACAGGAACGCCATGATCTGATCCTTGTCCATCACCATAGAGCGCACGGTATTGATGATTTCAAGGTTTTCCAGCTCCGTCTTCTTGTCGTACAGCTCCTTGAGCTGACCTTCGATTTCGGACTTCTTCTTTTCAGCCTTCTCGATGTCGGAGAGGACTTTCTGATACTTGGGATTCATGCAAAACTCCTTTCTTTTAATAGGCGGGTCTTCCGAAGGCGTAGAAATGCTGCTGCCAATAGGAAGAGTTGATGGATGTGTACTGAATGGGGTCGCCGCAGTGGATCATGACCCCATCACCGACGTAAATGCCGACGTGAGACACGCCGGGGGTGTCATACGTCCCAACGAAAAAGATGAGATCACCGGGCTGTGCATTCGCCTTTGAAACCGGCGTACTGATGTTGTAAAGCCCCTGTGCGCCCAGCCGCCCGGTGTTCACAAGCCCGCTGTTTGTGAGAACATAGCTGACGAAGCCGGAGCAGTCAAAGGACGTGTCGGGATTGGAGCCGCCCCAAACATACGGATAACCGAGATACTTTTCCGCCTCGGTAATCAGCGTTGCAAACTTCTCGTCGTTCAGGTATTCCGGGTTGACATCGTAGTCAGCGGGCGGATTTGTGATGTACTTGTCCACATAGGGAGAGTCACCGAACAGATCCTCGCGGTTGCCCAGCACCGACATATACGTTGCGTACATGGAAAGCTGTTCCTGAGACATGATGTAGACCGGGACATGGGAGAGATTGAAGTTTTCGAGCTTCACGTTGCAGATGTAGTAGTCATACGGGACGCGATAGGTTTCCGTGTGCGTGTTGCCGTCTGCGTCCGTCCATGTGTCGGTTTCCGTGCGATACCGGGTTTCCACCACCACATCCTCGGTCAAAATGTACTGGCGGTCAAAGAGCATTTGCAGCGTTCCCTGTACCTCGTCCAGCGTGAACTCGCCCTCATGGAGAGCCGAGAGAATGGAGATCAGCACATAGGGGTCATGCTCGATTTCGTCCAGATAAAAATGGTATTCATCGTAGTTGTGGGTGGCCTCGTAGGTGTCGAGATACCGTTGCAGTTTTTGTTCCAGCTTGGCGTAGGCTTTCTCTGCACCCAGCATATCCTTGTCCTTGGAAAAATAAGAGGATGCCGTCACGCCGGTTCCAGCGGTGCCCGCCATCACGGTGCAGGACTGCAAACCCGTTATCAAGAGCAGAGCCAGCAGACCGAACACCGCCACGATCAGAATGGTTTTCCAGTTCCGGGCCGCAAATTCGGCTACCCGTTCGCCGCCCTCGGCCGCCAGCTTTGTTACCCGGAAACCGTTCTCTGCGGTGGCGGCTGCACCCTGCGCGGCGGCTTGTCCGGCCTGCCGTGCAGCTTTGGCATACTGCTGTTTGATACGCCGTTTCTGCCACATCCGGGAAATGGGGTTGCTGGCCGCCTGTGCAATTTGCGGATTGTCCCGCAAGGATTTCTGGTAAAAGTATTCTGCATTGGCAGACATGAGCTGACGCTCTGCCTTTTCCACGGCCTTGTAGGGCTTCATCTTGTGGTGCCGGATGCCGCTGCGGATGACCTTGGCGGTTTGATGCTCCACCAGTTCTTCACCCTTGTGGCCACCCTCCACACCCACATTTTCGTGTTCGACTTCATGGATTTTTCCGTGAGCGAACAGCAACGCTTCCGACAGTGGGCGGCTGGCCGGGTTTGGTTTCAGGCTGGGCGGGCCTTTGTCCTGCTGCTCAAAACGCAGGGTGGATTTTGCCTTGCCGCTGGCTGCATCGTAAACTTTTTCCTTGACCGGGACACGCTTTTTGGGCAGAGCAGCGCGGGCCGCATCCAGTTTGTCGGCTTTCACTCCCGCCTTTTGGATGTACGGCTGCAACGCTGGGTCTGCCCGTTCTTCTTCGGTCAGTTCCAGACGGGCGGCGGAACGGTGCAGACCATCTTCGCTTTCGGCGGTGGCCGCTGTTTCTGCTGCCTTTTTCGCTTTCTTTTTATTTTTATGCCCGTCCTTGATGTCCTCGGCCCGTTCCAGAATTTTTTCGGCCGTGCCCTCGGCATCCGTGGAGTAGTCCTGTTCCGCTTCCCGACTGGAAACATTCTCTACAGTGCCGTCCGCTTGATTTTCCACCACCAGACCGTCACGGGTCATGGTCTGGGTGACTTTGGCTTTTGCCTGCAATTCTTTCAAGGTTCTTCACCTCCCATCGGACAGCGGCCCGTTTCAATGTCCGCAATGTATTTGAGAATCGGGAACACCTGCGGCGGCGAAACCGCATTGCCCAGCGTTTTCATCCGCTTGCTGCGGTTCGGCACATCTTCGGTCAGGCGCGGGATGTCGGCGGGTTCTTCGGCCCAAAGGGAATGTCCGTCCATTTGCGCGGGAAACCCATCAGCCACTCTACCCAGTCCGGGTTGAGGTAGGGCTTTTCCAGCGTGGTGGGGGTCATGCGGTAGACTACATGGGAAAGCCGCGCCGTCCACGCCTTGCCATCCTTGTTCATCTTGCGGTAACTGCCATTCGCAGAGATTTGGATGTCCAGCCCCTTGCCCACATCCCCGGTGTCGCTGGCAAGGGGTGTGGGAAGCAGCGGAGCCGATGATGAATACCCGTTTCCGTTCGTGCCACGCGCCAACGGCAGCAGCAGGTAATACGAAAACCCGAACATCGTAACCTGCCTGCTCCAAGTCAATGAGCGTTTTGTCGAGCCCCATACGGAGGAAGCCAGCAACATTTTCTCCAAGCACCCAACGGGGCTGCAATTCCCGGATAACCCGCAGCATTTCGGGCCAGAGGTAGCGTTCATCGTGGAAGCCGCGCTGCCGCCCTGCGGTGGAGAACGGCTGGCACGGGAAGCCACCTGAAATGAGGGTGACGGTGCGAAGTCCTGTTTTTTCAAAGAAAGCCTCCTTTGTTACAGTGGTGATGTCCTGAAAACGGGGCACTTCCGGCCAGTGGCTTGCCAGCACAGCGGCGGGAAATGCCGCCCACTCGCATTGACAGACAGAGGTAAACCCCGCTGCTTCCGCGGCAAGGTCGATGCCGCCGATGCCGGAAAACAAGCTGAAATGTGTTAAGCTCATAGCTCCACCACCTCGCTGAGCCGGGTGGTCATGATCTTATAGAGCTGTGTGTTTTTCGGGATGGGGTTGGAAAACGGAAGCACCACGTTTTCAAAAATCAGCAGTCCTTCGCCCGGTTCCGAATTGTCGATGTACTTCTGCTGGTCTGCGGAGAGGTTCAGCCGTTCCGAAAGGATTTTGCGGTCGCCGGATGCCTGATTCAGCAGCGTGATGAAGTCGCTGTTTTCCAGAATGTTCTCAATCTCCGGGGAAGAAAGAAGGTCCTTCACATTTTGGGTGGCACCTGTGGGCACGCCGCCCCATTTGCGGAAGCGCTTCCAAATCTCGGCACTGTACGCGGCGGTCTGTTCCTCTTTCAAGAGCAAGTGGAACTCGTCTGCAAAATACCATGTGGCCCGGCCTTGGCTGCGGTTCTGGGTGACGCGGCCCCATATCTGGTCTTGGATAATGAGCATCCCCAATTTTTTTAACTGTTTTCCTAACTCTTTGATGTCAAAGGCCACAAGCCGGTTGTGGATGTCCACATTCGTTTTGTGATTAAAAACATTCAGCGAGCCAGACACATACAAGTCCAATGCCTGCGCTACCCGGTCCGCTTCCGGCAAGTGTTGGTCGAGCAGGGCTTGGTGGAGGTCAGACAAAATCGGCATATTCTCTGGGCAGGGGTTTGCCAGATAGGGGCGATAGATGGCTTTCACGGCACGGTCTATCACGGTGCGTTCAATCGCTTCCAGACCTGTTTTGCCGCCCATGACCAGTTCACAGAACGACAGCACAAAATCCGATTTCAGGGCAAGCGGACTGTCATCCTCGGAGTAGTTGAGGTTGATGTCCAGCGGATTCAGGTAGTCGCGGCTGGTGGGTGAGAGCTTGATGATCTGCCCATGCAGCAGCTTTACCAGCGGCGCATATTCGCCCTCCGGGTCACATACCAGCACATGATCGTGGGTTTTCAGCAGCACACCAATCA
>OHSB01000158.1_pt1 | contig 16732 bp, 14 predicted proteins | sample 1578591 | NCBI WGS metagenome assembly OHSB01 (sample SAMEA3879508, study PRJEB24766) | human gut metagenome | biome: human-associated habitat; feature: feces | place: USA | collected 1985/1987 | reverse complement strand
CGCAGCGTGTGGCTGTCAAGCCGGGATTATACATCGTGAAGAATCAGAAAGTGATAGTTCAGTAACGGAATGTAAGCATAAACAATAAGGTGCCACTTCGGGTAAGAAGACCCGGAGTGGCACCTTAGGCTTTATTGCGTAATAACATTCTTGTCAAGTATTTTGTCAATCATTCCTACATAATAGAACGGGATGTTTAAGAGTCTGAATGTCTTGCCATTGGGAGTTGTCACTTCGTCTATTCCGTATTTGCCAGGCCATACTCTGACAGCGATGTCGGTGGAGTCGGCTGTGTCCATGAAAGAATGTAGTGAGCGTAAGTGAGCGTTCGTCCCTGACTTTACTTTTATGGGGACGATGGATGCATGGTGTTGCCATACGAAATCCACTTCTGCTGTAGCCCCTTTCTTGTCTCTTACCCAGAAGAACTGTTCGTTTCTGTAGTTGCGGTCGAGCACTATGCGTAGCTCTTGAGCGACAATCTGCTCGGCAGCATGACCTTTCCATACATCCAGAAGAGATCGGTTTTGTAAGTATTCTGTCTGGATATCAACCGAGAAATTCATTATGCCAGAGTCGAGCCATATCAGTTTGGGCTGTCGTGTAAGGGCAGGAATCGTAGGAGCCTTTACTGTGGTTATTGGATAGTCGAGATTCAGAAGGAAAGCTTTCTGCAATACTTCAAGCGCCTCGTGCACCTCCTTGCTCGTGTAGTTGCTTCCCCCGAAACGATTGAATGTGATGGTTTGTCCTGCTTCAGCCCAACCATGTGTGAGCAGATGGCGTATGATGTTCACCTGATTGGTGTTCTTGGCATATTTCTCCACATCTTCGTTATATCCGTTTAGCAAAGAACGATAGATAGGCGATAGTCTTGTCACGTCCTCATGAGCGGCATATTCCACAAGCGCCTCGGGCATTCCTCCGACGAGAGTATAGCGATTGAAAAGGCTTATGAGCATATCATGATAAATAGGCGAAACGTCCAGTCGGCGTATCATCTCAGCCAAAGGCTCGTTTCCGGTGGCGTTCAGAAATTCCAGAAACGAGCAAGGACGTAACGACATATACTCCACACGCCCTACGGGGAACGATATGCGTTGCTTTATGAGCGTCTGTAGTCTTGAACCGGCGGCGATGATGTGCAGCCACGGCATTTCTTCATAGAAATAGCGTAACAGTCCTACAGCCTTAGGCTCGTTCTGAATCTCGTCAATAAACAGCAAGGTGCGCTTGTTTTTATCAACAACAATCTTTCTTTGCAGACACAGATATTGGAATATTTCTGACACGTTGTCTGAAATGCTGAATGCCATTGCATCAGCACTCTGCTCAAGATTCAGCTTTATATAACAGTCGTATTGCTTGCTGAATTCGTCAATCAATGTAGTCTTTCCTACTTGACGGGCACCACGAAGTACAAGAGGCTTATGATTCTCGCGCTTGCTCCATTCTGTAAGATCGTCAATTAATTGTCTGTGTATCATAGTGGTTATATCGTTGTTTCTTTCTGCAAAGATAACGATAATTTCCTAAAGCATAGGCAAAATAAGGGTAAAACTTTCCTAAAACATAGGCAAAACAGAGGTGAAATCTTCCTAAAGCATAGGCAAGAGCTAAACCGCATCTTTTCCGTAAAGATGCAGTGTATAGACTGCATCCCTTCGTTGTTCCAGGCAGATAGTTCTGTTAATTCAAAACTCCTAATTCCTAATTCGGACGGCATCTGCCGTCCATGCAAATATTGTACAAAGAGTAAAAACTTGTTACAAAATAAAAATCAATTCTAGAGAATCAAAAAGCTGTTTTTATGGGTTTTTACAGCATAAAAGCCACCCTCGATAACCTTCAAAAACACAAAGTGCCCTCAAAGTGCCACTTTTACAGTCTAAAAGCGGCGCTATTACAACGCAATAGTAGAGGTATTGGGTGGTAATAGCGGCACTATTACACCATAAAAGTGCCACTTTTACAACCCGTTTGTTTACGTACTTTTTCTGCAAATCGCATAACCGGCTGTGTATTAGAGATATAGCTCCAAGTGCTCAAAACTCAAGAATTTCGCACCAAAGATTTCTTAGTGCGCTGAACGAGGAGTATTGAGCGTTAGAAATGCAAATATTGTATAGGTTGGAAGGCAAGAAGGCATGTCATGCAAGCTTATTTCGGTTGTGATGTGGCGGCGAAAGTGGCGGTTTTAGTAGAGAATTGTAATTGCTAAGAACAGCATACATAATCATTTGTAAATGCATTTAATGTAAGTTCTTTACGTCAAAAGTAAAAAATAATAATGTACTTTCTTTATAACTTGGGGTAAGTTTCTTGATCTTTGTAATCAAATAATGATAACTCTATTATAAAGAGGTCCTTTGAAATCAAAGAATAACGATTAAAAGAGGTAAATATGAAAGATTATTATGAGGAAATTGTACGTGAGTTATACTTTAACCTGCGCCCTAAATTCATTCGCATATTAACAGCGAAATATCCTTCGATACGTCTTGATGAAGCTGAGGACTTGTATCAAGATGCATTTATTGCAGTCAAAGAAAATATGGAAAAAGGGAAGGTACGTGATAATACCTCATGGGAGGCGTACATTATTCAAATTGGAATAAACCTTACCAACAAGTATTTAAGAAAAGCCCAAATAACGGATTCGATGGACAAACCTCAACAAAACGGTAAACCTAATAGATTTGCAGCATTTCTAAATTCGTCAACAGAGGACGAAGAAGGTGAACTGCAATCAATGGAAGTTAAAGCAATATTGGGTAAAGAATTAGAACATTCGCCTGGTCGTTGTCATAGAATTCTGAGATTGTTTTATTATGCAAGTTTAGATCTAACAGAGATTGCAGAAGAAGTGGGATTGAAAAATGCCGGCTCGGTAAAAGTCACCAAATCACGATGTATGAAAGATTTGATAGACCGAGTAAAGAATGCTGTTCGCCTTTGTGGTATAAACATCTAACTAAAAAAGTAATGGTATGGAAAGAATAGAGTCATTCGATAAGTACATTTCCGGTGAAATGTCGGATACAGAAGTCGCAGAGTTCAAGAGAAAACTGTCTGAAGACAAGGATTTCTCTTCTGATTTTCAAATTTACAAAATGGTAGTAAAAGGAATCGTTATGGAAGAGAATGACAAGGAGGCAGAATTGGACAATGCGTTCAAGAATCTCAGTAAAGATGATTTGAGAAAAATAGTGGGTCCTAAAAAGACGATAGCCAAGACTTCCATGTCAAAAGCCAAAGTAGTTTATATGGCAAGTTGGATTACATCAGTAGCTGCAGTTGCCGTTATTGCGTTTTCGCTTACATTCAACATCCAGCGTTCTGCAAGAAACAATGTTGATGATATTATGTTTGATTGTTATTATAGCCCTGTTTCCAGAGGCGGTGAGGACATTGTAGATTTATCAAAGGCAAGTGAAGCCAAGATAAAAAAACAATTGCCTAAAATGGAAAAGGTGTATAATAAGGCTACTGACGAACAAGACATAAGTTCATACGGTATCAATTTGGCTATGGTGTACTTGAAAATACACGATCGTGATAAAGCTCGTAAAGTACTTTTGGATGTAAAGAAAAAATGCACAGATAATGACGTTAAAAACATTTGTGATAAACTCTTAAAACAGATTGAATGAGATTGTTACTATTTATAGTATTGTTGATTGGTTGTGTAATTGATAATTATGCAACCAATCGAGCTTTGCTTATAGGTATAGGAAAATATCCGACCTCTGTAACAGGATGGAAGCAAATTCATGGAGATGCGGATGTAAAACTGCTTGCTTCTGCATTTAAAGCTCATAAATTCACAGATATTACTACATTAGTAAATAATAAAGCGACCAAGGCTGCAATAATAGCAGAACTTAAGAAACTGCACAAGAGATGTCAAGTTGGAGATGTTGTTTACTTTCATTTCTCTGGACATGGTCAACTTGTTGTTGATGTAAACGGAGACGAAACGTCAGGTTATGATGAATCAATCGTTCCATATGATGCTTACCGCAACCCAAGAATGCTAAAGGGGCAATATGACGGACGTAACCATATTATTGACGACGAATTGAATCCTTTACTTGAAGATATAAAAGCAAAAATAGGAACAAGTGGTAAACTATGCGTAGCTATAGATGCTTGTTATAGCCGAGGAATAGAAAGGGATGAGGAGACGGATATTGACGATGAAGATATCCTCAATTCAGCTCGTGGAACAGATATTCCTTTCCGACCAATAAACAGCTCGTATCTAAAGAATTTGCCTAAACCAAATCTCTTCAGTAAAGGAGCAAGTATGTATGTATTGACCGCATGTCTCAATACTGAAAGAAATTTTGAATGTAAGACTATTCAAGGAAAAATGTATGGTTCATTGAGCTATTATATATACACCCTTTTAAAGAAGGATGCAGATTTTTCTAAGTGGGCAGTTTGCATAAAGAACCAAGATTATAAAAAGATTCCGGTCAGAATTTTTCAAGTGTTTCAGCATCCAAATGTTGTTATATACAGATAAATTATGAAAGCTATTAAATACCTAATATCTATATTGTTTATCTTATCCACAAATATTGTTTGTGGACAAGATGAACTTGAAATGAAGTTAGATAGTATAGATGAACTTGTTAATTCGGAAACATTTAATGAGGACTATAAGCCTATACTTCAATATCTTAAGACGATACAATCTGATTGTATGAATTCAAGTTCTAAATTGACAAAAGTTCGTTTCCTTAATTATTATGGAGCTGCTTTATATTATACGGAGGACTATAATAATTGTATTCTTGTGTTGAAAAATTATTTGAAGTTTGTCGAGGACGATCAAATAACCGATATGGCTCGCGAGGAGAACTTCTCTGTTTATGAGGCATTGGGAAGATCACAATTTATGATAGGTGATATAGACGGTGCATATAATACAACAAGGCGGGCTATTGTGTATTTCGATGACGAACTCAACAAAAATCCTTCAGGATATCAGATTTTAAGTTTTCTATCTCAAATATGTGAGGCAAAAGGTGATTCTATATTGTTAGATGAAGCTCATCATGCAACACAAACATGTTTTCTGGAGTATTGGAATTATATAGACCCTTCTTCTTCAAACGCAAAAGAAGTTAAAGCAGCGTATGATATGTATACTCAGAAGATTGCTTTGCATAATGATAAGTATTATGAATATAGGAAAATTCGAGCAAATTTGCTAAAGAATATTGCTTTTTTTGATGAAGCTGAGTATGAATATAATAAACTAATCAGAGATATGGAATTACAATCCGTAGATAATAAGAATTTGCTTCAAGGTGTCTATCTTGGTTTGTTTCAATTGTATAAAGAAACAAATGCAGTAGAAAAGGCAAAACGCAATATTGCTATAGTAAAATCATATTTCAGAGGCTACCATGACAAAGAAAGTAGTAGTGTGTTTGCATACGTTCTTAATTATTATGCTATGTTGTTGGACAATAATAGTATTGAAGATTTTAACGAAGCTTCAGACGCTTATGAAGAAGCTATTAAAATCTGCGGAGCAGATAGTGTTGTATATATATTTAAAAACAACTATGCTGCATTATTAAACCATAAAGGAGTAGATTATATTTTGAAGAATGATACTAAAAATGCAAATATCTATTTAGATAAAGCGGAAACTTTGTGTACAGATGAAGTTATGTTAGAGAAAATAAAACACAATAGCGGAAGAGTGGAAATGCTAAATGGAAATTATGCAAAGGCTTTGATTTTGCTAAAAGAAGCTGCAGATATGCAACTACGAACAAAAGGAGAAGTAATGGAACTTACAACAAAGTACATTAACGAATGCAATTCAAAATTATGAAATATTTGATTTTATTTATGGCATTAATGACTAACATTTCTATGTTTGCCCAATCGGAGGTATGTACCTTGGATTCCCAATACCATGCACTTGTCCAACAAAAAAAATATGGTGAAGCAGAAGCTTTACTAAGAGACAATAAAAAAGCATTTATTTCTCAATATGGAGACTTTGATTTTGCTTATGGAATTATTTTAGCACGTACGCTTAATTTTTCCAACGAAAAGAAAGATGTGTTTCTGGACGGTATCTCGAATGAAATTAGGTTGGTTCTTTCTAAATATATAACTGATTATACTTCGATTTCGCACTATTCTGAGGATTGGGGTGTTATTCTATATTTCTGTACATTATGTAGCTGTAATAGTAATACAAATATTGAATTGTGTTTAACAGCCAGTGATGTATATGTTAATGATTGCACGAAAAACAATGTTGAAAAGTATTTCTATATATTGAAAAGCATTTGGGGGCATTATTATAATCAAGCCAAATTGGATGAAACTTATGCACTTATTGATAAAGTGATTGCAAAAGCGTCTGTGTGTGGTAGCTTTTCTATTATTGCAGAATGTTATTATGTGAAGGGAATTATAGAAAAAATCAATAACAACTTGGAGAATGCTGTTTCTTTTTGGGAGAAATCTATAGAAAAATTCAAGAAATGCGATAATGCTAAAGAATTGGTAGATTATGCCAATGTCATATATCTTTATGCATCGTATTTTCAAGATATGGGAAATTCTTCTAAGTCAATTAATTATACTAAATGTTTGCCTGAAATATGCAAAGGCATTTATGGATCTAATAGTACTGAGTATGTGAAAGCTTTATCTCTTTTGTTTATTGATCAATATCACTTGCAAAAAGTAGATGAAGCTATCCAAACTATTCAAAATGCCAAAAATATTTGCGATAGTACTTCAAGTATCGAATTGTCTGTAAAAAACGACATAATGCTATCATATAAGTATATTTCAAATCAAATGTCATTAGAAACAAATACAGATGTATCAAATCGAAAAATAGAGTTGAATGACTCGATTATTGTAGAGAGAAGGTTTGTAGGGGTGGCATGTTGTGTGAAAGGTGAATACAGTAAGGCGGTTGACATTTTCGTCCCCCTTTTCTCATATTACTCCAATCATGGTGTTACGGTTGAGAATTGTCAATCTTTTTTGGCAGTAGCATGTGCCTTGGCATCCTGTTATACGGCAATTGGTAAATATGACATGGCAGACAATTGTCTCCATGAAGCCTACAGAATGATTGAAGAAAACCAAATTTATACAAATGAAATACGTACTCTTTATGTAGCATTAGGTTATAACTATTACCACATGTGTAACTATAAAGATGCATTAGCTAATATGTATATTGCAAAAAGACTTTTTGAAAACAATAACGACAAATATGGGGAAGAATATGCAAAGCTACTTGGAAACATGGCAATGATATTTGCCATAGAAGGAAATGTTTTAAAGGCTATTTTATATAATGAAGAAGCAGCATCCATATTAAAAACAACTATGATAACAAATATTAAGGAATATAGCGCTGCTATTAATAACCTCGCAGTCATTTATTGGAAGACTAACAATTTCAATAAGGCTATTAGTCTACTTCAAGAACTGGTTACAATTACTAAAGAGAATAATTTATATGAAGAATATGGGGTGGCACTTGGAAATTTAGGTGATACATATTTTTTGTCTGAGAATTATGCGAGTGCTATATCGTGTTTAAAGGAGGCATTGCCTCTTATCAAAATAGAAAGTACGAGAAATGTTTTATGGATAGAGTTAATTTATGCCCTATGTCTATCCAATTCACCTGAATATGAACCTCATATTTCGCATTTTAATAAAGAAATGCGTACTCAAATTGCAAATATCATTGGAACTTTTTCCGAAAGAGAGTGGGATGACTTTTGGAATGAAAAATCTAATAGTCTTGTTTGTTTAAACAATTTTGGATTAACCAATAGTAACGATGAAGGATTAATACGAGCATATGAAAATGCTTTATATGTAAAGCAGTTGACGCTGAATGCTTCAGACTTGTTTAATCGAGTTGCAAGTACTTCAAATAATAAAGAAATCGTCAATTCCTACAAAAGACTAAAAATGTATCAAAACAAATTAGTAGACAAGACCACCCCCAAAGACTCCTTGAGTAAGTTAAGGGGAAATATAGTGGAGGAACAAAAATATATTGCTCGTAATACAAATATATCAGAATTTCTCGGTAAGAATATGCCTCATTATTCATATATAGAAGAGTCTCTGGAACAAAATGAATGTGTCGTAGAATTCGTAATTAGGCCAGAATCGATATCATTAAAAAATCAAGAATATAAACGTCGATATGGAGCTTTAGTGTTTCGTAAGGGAATGAATGCTCCAAAGTATGTAGACCTTTGTACAGAGGATTCATTTAATTCAATGGTGGATAGTATTGGACAGAACGTTTACAACAAGCTTAATTCCAATTTATTCAATCAACTTTGGCAGCCATTGATGGGGTTTCTTAAAAAGGGAGATGTCTTATATTATTCCATGTGTGGTGATTTAGGTAAAATAAATCATTCTGCTATATCTAATGGGAAACAATATATTGGAGATATCTATGATATGCGATTGTTGTCTTCAACCGGCTTAATACCTAAGATAAAGTCTTCAAAAGATATGTTTTCTACAGCTGTGATATATGGAGGTATCAATTATGAAGAACTAATGGATGAAATGATTGCAGAAGCAAAAAAATACAACAAGAAAACAAATGTAGAAAATCTACTGGCAGTTCGTGGAGATTATATGAGGGATGGTTGGTTACCACTTCCAGGAACGTTGAAGGAAGCAGAGATTGTGTCTTCGTTATTAAAAGACAAAGGTATAAATGTTTGTTTGCTTATAAACAATAAAGCCAACGAAGAGTCTTTTAAGAACATGAGTGGAAATTCACCAGATATTTTGCATATAGCTACGCATGGTTTTTATATAGAAGATGTCAATAAAACCAAAGGAGAATACATTAAAAGTGCAGTAGGTAATACGGTGAAAGATGTTATTATGCAACGAAGTGGCTTGTTGTTCTCAGGAGCAAATAATAGTTGGAAAGGTAATTATCCGCTTGATGCAGAAGATGGTATTTTGACATCAGAAGAGTTGTCTCGTTTAGATTTGTCCAATACAAAATTGGCAATTTTGTCTGCATGTAAAACAGGTTTGGGCGAAACTGGATTTGTTGATGGTGTATTCGGTCTTCAACGAGCACTCAAAAAGGCTGGCGTAGAGACGATTATCATGAGCTTATGGTCTGTTGATGATGAAGTGACGGCTGAATTGATGCAGCATTTTTACAATTTTCTATTATGTGGAGAAAGTAGACGTAAAGCATTTAGGCATGCCACTAAGTTATTGCAAGAAGAATATCCTGATGCTCGTTACTGGGCTGCATTTGTAATGCTTGATTAGTATCTTGATAAAAACTAAAAAAATAATAATATGGAAATTAGAATTATTGTGTTTGTCGCATTTTTCACTTTCTGCTCGTTTTCTTTTGGGCAGGTAAATAGGTACAATTTAGAACAGGTCAAGTCTCATATAGAGTTAGGATCTGTTACAACTATTGACACTCTTCAAGTTAAGAAACGTATAGAAGAAGGAATTAAGAAATATGGAAAAGAGAATGTAAACCAAGTTCTTGTCGAAATGCTATACGATGACTTAAAGAAAATGGCAGATAAACAAGCTCCGAATCCAATGGATGTTCTTTACGACAAAATGATACAAGACTTGTCTGATGAAGCTCAAGGGAAAGAGAATAATGCTATAGAAAAATACTCTAAAGCATTCACTGATAGTCTCATGCAAAAATTATACTACGAATACAATTTGGGTAAAAGAGAGTCGAAGTACAAGGCTTTTGCTCTTAATTTGATTAGTGCAGCCTTTTGTAAAAGTTGCATCACAAAAGATCCTAATCATATTATAACAGCATATAATAATGTCTTGTTGTTTCGAAATTATGATATCTACAACCAAAAGGCTATTCGTGAGTACCATCAAAGAAAGCCATTTCTACATGAGTATTATATTAAATATTGCAATAGTTTAGATTCACTTAACTATAGTAGTAATCAAGATGCATATACAAGGTTTGGCTGGGAACTTAACGTGGAAAACTTTGGTCGTTATCTTTTTATAGATAAAAATCCTGTTCCTATGTTTTCTGATATAAAGAAATGTATTCCAAACAGTTCTACATTGATAGAATTTTGTGATACATACATTTCGGGGAAAAAATACATGTGTGCATATGTAATAAAGAATAAAAGTGTAGCTCTAGATATTGTTGTCTTTAATGTTTCTGATAGTTTAAAAGCATCTATAATTAATACACAAGATTCTAAAAATATCAATAATTTATATGAGAGTGACCAATTATATAAAACTTTCATTGAGCCATTGTTGCCGTACATACAAGGTGAAAATTTGTATATTGCTCCATCTTCATACATTTCATTTGTGAACTTCTCTGCAATAAAGAACGGTAGTGAACTGCTATCTTCAAAATATCGGATAGCTCGTTTGTTTTCGGGTGCAGACCTTGTTGGCAGAAATGATTCTGACCCGATTAAAGATGCTGCTCTATTCGGAAATATTAAATATAATATGAGTCCAAATGAACTGGCACAAGAATCTTCACGATATGTGGTTATGAGATCAAGCGAGAGAGGCAGTTTGAGTTCATTGCCAAATAGTTTGACCGAAATAAAGCAAATTAGTAACATTCTCAAATTATCGAAAGATTTTAAAATAAAGACCAAATGCTATTTTGCCAAAGATGCGTCGGAAGCACTATTTAAGTCTTTTGATGGGAAATCACCAGAACTTATCCATCTTGCTACTCATGGATATTATCTTGATGCGAATGATAGGTTTAAACATACCTATTTTAAAGATAATGAATATAATAGCAGTACGATGTTATTTAATGGCCTCCTTTTGTCTGGAGCAACTTTAGCTTGGAATAACAAGATTCCTACCCCAGGTGTGGAAGACGGCATCCTTACGTCTGAGGAGATCGCTCGTATGGATTTGAGTAAAACGAAGCTTGTTGTTATGTCGGCTTGTTGTACTGCTTTGGGCGATTTTAATGAAGTTGAAGGTGTCTTTGGACTTCAGCGTGCCTTCAAGCAAGCTGGAGTTCAATATCAAATATCAACACTTTGGCCTGTTAGAGATGATGTCGCTTGTAGCTTTATGACATCTTTCTATCACAATTATGTGAAAACAAAAAATATACATATAGCCTATAATCTTACATTAAAAGAAATTCAAAGTATATATTCAAATCCCTACTACTGGGCTGCTTTTATTTTGCTTGGTATTTGATTGCCAGTGTCTTAATTCTCTTTAAACTGGGACTTCGACCAATCCGGAAGAAGCCCCAGTTTTTTTATTTCTTCTTCAAACAAAAAAATGATATAGCTGTTGTTAACCTTTTGCTATGTCTTGGTATTTGCTCATGTAAACATTAAAAATAAAAAACATGAGCAGTTACAGTTACACTTACCTTAAAGAATATCTTCCAGTTAGATATTCTGCAACACTCGAACAGAAGAGTGACCGCCAAATTGTCTACGACTTCAAAGATGGATCTTGCAGCCTTTCAATAAAGAATGCATTTGCGGATATAATCAGAGATATTAGCCAATTTTTTAATAGCTCTAATTGGCGAATCTGCTTTATACCGGCTTCTACACACGCAAAGACCATTGCTCGATATAAATCGTTGGCTGAGTTTCTTCAGAGAGAAACTGGCATACCTTGCAGTATTTCAACAATCGAGACTATTCATGATGAGGTGTCGGGACATCTTGGAGGGAAAAAAGCAAATCCTGCGGACAACTTCAGCATAAATAGCAGTGAAGTCTCGAATATGAACATCATCCTTATTGATGATGTCATAACACGCGGAACGACCTTCGTCCGTACAGCAGACAAATTGGTGGCTAATGGTGCTAAGCAAGTCGTAGGTTTATTCCTTGCTAAGACGATTAATCCAGACTGGGTTTCATGTTCTGCATAATTTTTTTCTGGAAGTTATGTTAACCTTCCATCTGCATCGGGTATTTACAAACAACAAATAAAAAATAAAATCAATGAAGAATATTTATAACATTACAGAGTATCTTCCAGTAAGATACAATGGAACGCTCAAGCAGCAGCAAGACAGAGACATGTGTTTCAATTTTAAGGATGGAATTCTTAGCGCAACAGTTAAGGATGCATTCTTGAAAAAGGTTGAAGAAATCACAAAGGGTGAAAAGGCAGGATGGACAATCTGTTTTATTCCTGCTTCAACAAGCGATAAAACAAAGCGCCGTTTCTCAAAACTTGCAACAGCCTTTAGTGAGGTTGGCTATTCGGTAAATGAGGATGCTATCTTCAATGAGTATGATACGGAGTCTGGGCATATTAATGGAAAGTCAAGCAATCCGATATCTGCGTTTGGATTTGACAAGAATGCGGTAAATGGTAAGAAGGTTATTCTTATTGATGACATTATCACTCGCGGTACAACCTTCAATATGACGGCAGACAAACTCGAAGAACTTGGAGCATTAAGCGTAATAGGCCTTTTCCTGGCAAAGACAATAAACCCAGATTGGTCTCCGCGCACGACATACTATGGTAATGATTACGAACCAGACTTTGACGATTACGAGCCGGAGGACTATTATGAGCCAGAAGAAACATACGACAATTATAATGGCTCATACGCACAGGATGTAGAAGGTTGGAGCGACCAAGACATTGATAATGTTTTCGATGGAGATCCTGAGGCCTATTGGAATATCGACTAATGTCAAAATCAAAAGTATCACATTCAATATAAATGAAAATGGCACTTAATACAGAATTACTGATAACCCTTCAGCAGTTGAAAGGGTTCGGAAACAAAACAATCTTGGAATTGTCAAAGGTCTTAACGGCTAAAACAATTGATGACCTTTGCGAAGAATGGCAGTCATTAAAGGGTAAGAAGTATACAAAAGTAACAGAGCTTGACCTCCGTGGTGCAAACCAAACAGCTTGTCGCATTATCAACGCGTCGGAATTTGAGGGCATTGGTATTATCTCTTATTTCGAGGATATTTTCCCAGAGATTTTGAAAACATGTGTGGATGAGGACGGAAAGTTAAATCCTCCAATTGTTCTTTACTACCGTGGTGATATCAAGGCTCTGAATAAGCCTGGCATTGCCGTAATTGGTACCAGAGAACCTACGTCTATGGGAACTGAAGCAGGAATCTTCTTTGCCGCTGAATTAGCGAAGAGAGGGTTTAATATTGTGTCAGGTCTTGCTGTTGGTTGTGATACTACGGGGCATGAAGGAGCCTTGTCGGTAGGAGGAACAACAACTGCTTTCTTAGCTAATAGTCTTGCTTGGAACAACATATATCCACAAGCTAATGTTGAACTTGCTCATCGAATTGTTAAGAATGGAGGTTTGCTTCTTTCCGAATATCCGCTTGGTTACAAGGGTGGAAAGTATGCATTTATATCCCGAGACAGACTCCAGGCAGGACTTTCATATGCTACACTGGTTGTGCAGACAGGAGAAAAAGGAGGTACCATGCATGCTGTAAATGCTACGTTAGCATCGAATAAGCCATTGTATGCTATAAAGTACAACCATGATGCGGATCTTCAACATCAAAAAGTCCAAGGAAATGTAAAACTTCTAAAGGAAGGAAAAGCTATGCCTTTTAATACACAGAACTTATCAGAAAATATGGAATTTCTGAACAAGTTTGTCGAAACTCATAATAAGCAAATGAGTTTTGTGGGCAACAAAGGACTGTTTGATTAAAAGATGATGGATATGAAGAATGTAATCTTTGATCTTGATTTGACATTGGTAGATACAACATGTCTGGAGAATGCTCGTCATACGAGAAACTGGGGAGAGGCCTATAGGCTTATCCCTCAGACGAGTCTATACGAAGGAATAGAATCTGTTTTGAATATTATAAGAAAAAATAATATAAATGCAGCAATTGTCAGTACGTCGCCACGTACTTATGTTGAGAAAATAGTAGATTATTATAAAATACCTGCTAAATGGATTGTTAGTTATCATGATGCAAAGCCTATAAAACCTCATCCTGCACCAATGCTTATGGCATTACAGCTAATGGGAGTGTCGGCAAAAGACACAATAAGTTTTGGAGACAGAGCCATTGGTATTGTAGCTTCAAACGCTGCAGGTATTGAGAGCGTGGCATGCTTATGGGGGACGAAAGAGCGTAAAACTCTTCTCTCGTCATCTTACAACCACATAATTATAAATCCACACGAGATACTAACATTAATCAGATAAGTATGACCAATACAAAAATACCAGGAGTTAGCTTCTCTTTTAAAAGGGCTATAGGTGTAACAAAATTAAAACGAATGTTCACGCAAAAGACAGGTATACCGACGACAAAGGCTGGAATAGAACGCAAGATCGGAGGAATAATTATAAATGCTATTTTCAAAAAATAATTTTTATGTGAGAACCGAAGTGACATTCGGTTCTCACTATAAAGGTATTTCTCATTAACAGACTTCTATGCAGTTGTTGGCATTTTTTATAGAATCAAAAGAAGGACATACAATGATAAGGGCTCAAACCTTAACGTCAAACGGTTGGATAAACACTTATTATATTATTGACACTGGGGCGGCAAAATCATTGTTCAGTCCAGAAGTGAGTAAGGTAAAAGGGATTTGTGATTATATTACGGATTTGAATGGCGTTACGTTAATGTCCCAAAGGTGCACCGCAGTACTGTCTTTAGCTGAACATATAATGACAGTTGATGGCAATGTTATTGATTATGATATTTTACCCAGTGTTGCAGGGAAACATTTGTCTGGTATATTGGGGGTGGATTTTTTTGAAAAGTATCATATAATTCTAGATTTTTTCAATGGAGGAATATACCTAAGAGAGTCTTGGGAGAAAGAAACAAATGAATATCCATTTATTCCAATGAATTTGGAAAGTTATCATATACCGATGATATTGCTTAATTTTCAAAATCACAAATTGCCTTTTGTTGTAGATACAGGTGCTACTAATAATATGATGGTGCCTGCCATCACATATAATAGTAAAGAAATGATGAACTGGGATTCTTATGTTATTAAAGGTCTTATTAGTAGTTGTTTCGCAAAAGAATGTGAAGTTGACTTCTACATACAAATGTATAGGGAAGGTAAGATTGTTAGATATGATTTTTCCGATATTTTTGCATTCATTGAAAGAGATACTATTGTACGTTCTTCAATATTTAATACCATCTATGGTTTAATTGGGAATGACTTTATACATAGGCAAAAATGGATAATTGATTTTGCTGAAAGAAAAATATATATAAATGTAGAGTGGAGTTGTTAACCTTTTCTGAGTTTGGGTATTTGCTGATGTAAAACATAAAAAGATAGATTATGAATACAACAGTAAAAAGCATTTTGAAAGGTTGGAAGAACTCTTTAGAGAAGTACAACAAACTTGACACTTGGAAATATGAAGAGCAACTTTCTTCATTAGGATTATATTTGCGCAGCAATGACGATCCTAAAGATATTGTAAGGTTAGTACATTTTATTCGTGATGGTGTTATCTGCTACAATCCGAACGTAAAGCAACTCCTTTCCATGATAAACAAAGTCTTGGATATGACTGATATAACAATGCAAAATGTTTGCCTTTTCACTAAAAAGAGCAATGGGAGAATTAAATTACAGGGACAAGGAGTACGTTTTAAGGGAGAGACAAAACGCCTGTTTGATGAACGTCTACGATTTAAAGGTAATATGCTTTTGAGAAACTTTGATATTGAAACGGAAAATCCAAAGGATTCTCGCATAGTTCGCAGAATTGTGGAAAAGCGTATGTGTCAGGCTTATCATCGTAAGAACAAACGAAAGGATTATGATGACTCACAACGAAGACACGAAAATTATTGGATGAAAAGAGCAACTTCTTTCCAACTTTACAATATCGGACAAATGGAAAATGTAGGTTCTGTTAGTAGAGGTAACTCAACGCATTGGAAAAAAGAATATGATGAACAAACAGGGCAAATCGTTTTTAAGAAGAAAATGGCGTATTCGTCTGAAGAGGAAGCTAATAAGGCTGTAATGGAATGGCAGAAAGATCATCCAGAAGACAAACGTGAAATAACTGCTTATAAATGTGCTATATGTAAGAAATGGCATATCGGTCATAAGTCAGATATGAAAGAATGTACAGAGAATGGTAACTCTGTGCAAAAAGTTGCATTACCTTTGCACAAAAATAAAGAATATGAAGAAAGTATTTAAAGTTATTGGAGCGTTGCTTTTGCTTGGACTTATTGCTATAGGCATTACATATTGGTATGCATGTACAAGTAATCCATGGAACGCAAAGAGGGTCGGGGATATTTCGGCACCTTTGGGATATACCCGTGTGGAAGGCAGTTACGCAGAGTTTATGCTCCAACTGCCGTTGAAGAACCAAAAATGTTTTTCTGATGACCGATATTCCCTGTTGCTTACTCCTTTGTCTGCTTCCTCAGTCTCCGCTGCACCCAAAGGAAGGCGGGGATTAGGAAGAGGTCTGCCATGCACCAGGCTACGGGGTCGCCTAAGCAGACGCCGGTCCATGCCAGTGCTGGGACGAGCCAGAGGCTTACGCCACAGCGGGCTATCATCTCCATTACGCCGCTGAGCATGGAGAGATTGCTGAAACCGAGACCCTGGATGGAATAGCGCAGGATGGTGAGTAAGCCGAGGGCAGGATAGAAGTAGTTGGCGATGCGCATGAACT
>OHSB01000156.1_pt1 | contig 16835 bp, 9 predicted proteins | sample 1578591 | NCBI WGS metagenome assembly OHSB01 (sample SAMEA3879508, study PRJEB24766) | human gut metagenome | biome: human-associated habitat; feature: feces | place: USA | collected 1985/1987 | reverse complement strand
GTTTATTCGCACCGTTATACAACTCTTGTAAAGAAAAACTTACGATATTCATTTTCTCCATAAAAATTTCTTTTATATGGGTAAACCGTATAGGATGTTGGAAAACTTCTGTATGACTAAATTTTAGTGCACGTATATTTTTCTCAATATCATTATTGCACAAATTTGCAATATTGCACCATTCGTAGATACCATAACGACTATTTATACGAAATAACTCTTTAGGCTTCCCTGTCATTACTTCCGTAAGATAGGAAGTTGCTATTATTGATTTTGACCGAGGCGAATTATACTTATTACCACTGACATACCATAATATCCTCGCTGGTGCTTTTTCTGTTATAGGACGAGTGTGCCTAAAATAAACATTCTCAAAGCTCCATAATTTCTCAGGTATAGCTCCGAAAATATCTTCACTGGCAGTTATAGAGTCGAACAACTGTCCTGCCCATAAAGATTGGATGGGGATGATATAGATAGGAATATCTAATCCCTGTATCTTTAGAGGGAATAACATCTTTTCCAAGTCAAATAATGACACGTTTTCTGCTATATCTTTGTATTGTATATTGAATTTAGTTTTCAATAAAACAGGAATGTCATTTCGTGATACGAGTTGGCTATCTCCATATTTTTTATATATTCCATTAATTTGTTTGACAAATCCTATATTTTCAAGAATAGTTATTTGATGTTCTGTTAAGAACTTTTCCTTAACAAAGAACTCTGTTTTACCTTTATTTAATCCATCCTGTAAGATAGTATATATCACTTGTGTGAATAAGGATAAGGAAACTTTGGTTTCTATGATTCTCACGAATTCCAAACCGATAGATGTTTGTTCTTCGTTCGTCCCATAAAACGCTATTGCCTTACCATTTTGGTTTACGACAAAAAGCTGTCCAGAAGAAGCGTTGATAATCCTGTATACAGTTGTGTGAAATTCAGTTTTACTTTCCCCACCCTTTTGTAACCAAAAACAATTAATAAATGTTTGGATATGCTTAGGCTCAGATTGGGAAATCGTATGATAAGCTACACCTTTTAAGAATCTTGGAGAATAATCTTCCTTGTGTAGAAGTTTATCAATCTGTAGGATAAATTCTTGCGGATTAAATATCTGTATATCGTAGGATTCCTCAATTTCCTCTCGCTTGTTAAGCAAACGTGCATCATATGTAATAAAATAAGAAATGTCAGAAACTATACAAGAGGCAATCTGCTTTCTATCAGATATATCATTATTTGAACTTCCTGAGATTATACGCTCTAATTCTTTTGCAGTTTTGTTCATTTTGATTTCATCAACTTCTATCATTCTGAAATTATCTAGAAAAGTTCTTGTTGAATTAGCGCGCTGTATATTTTTATCCCTTTGGATTTCATTATAAGTCTCAGGTGCATAACAAAGTTCCGTTTCATTGATAAGCCAATCTGCCAATAAAACTTGCGGATTCTCCGTTGGAGGTAATGTTATACCCTTTTGGGAATCTCTGAGTTTAATTATTATATTTGCATCAAGTAAAGCACTTACCTTTGTTTCGGTAGGAAGGCTACTATTAAATAAGTTGGGTTGCTTTAGATCATACCACCATAGGCTGAGGTAATGTTCTTCCAAACTACGACTTCTTATATCCTTTAAAGAAATAAAACCGTTTCTTTCCCATACTGCTGTTGCATGTGCAAAGTCCTTTCTACAGCTAATCTGTATGCCTCTGTAGCGATGATTATATTTCTCTTTTAAAGTATCTAAGAGCTGCTTTGAAATCCCTTTCCCGCGAAAATCATCAGCCACACATAAATGTACTATATTAATTCGAGAATAACGTGGTACTATACGATACATCAAATAGCCCATGAGTTTTTCGTCATCATAGGCTATAATAATGCATCTACTCTTAGCATAATCCTCGAAAGCACCTTGCGGCATAAAACCTAATGTTGAAGCATTTTTCTTGCCTAACTCTTTTATACGCTCAAAAAATTTGTTTTTATTATCTATGAAACCTATCATCGTCTTTCTTGAATAGAATGGGATTTACATCAGACAAACCAATTGGCAATTTCCATTCTGTTGCCTTTTCCAATGGTGAATGGAAATCATGTTCTACCAGCCACCTTTGATAGCCTGAGATATCTGGATTATTTAAACAAATTGCATATTCTATACCACCTATTGCAAGAATATAATATAATACCATCTCTGTAAAACCACCTTCTAAATATTGTACGTCAGTAGCAAGCAATGTCATTTCATGTAAGAGCTCGTATGGGGAATCGTATCTTGTATCCTTAAATAAGGTTCCTTCAGAATATATTCTTCTTTGATGATATTCCCAATTAGGTTTCTTTCCAAAACGTGCATACTCTCTAATAGGCTGTAATTGGTCAGAATCTTCTGATAAAAATTCTTGAATACAGAGATTATAATTAGATTCTCCCATCGAATAAAGGAAATATTCATAAGCACATTTTGCAAGAAATCTAGATACTATTTGGTTGGGATATTCTGGATGGGGAATACAAGCTGTTATCATTATACCTTTAGTCCTATTTTGAATCATTTTGAATATATCTTCATCATTAAATGATGCCATTATACCTTCATTCGTAGTTTGCATCGTTATCTCTGTAGATTTTAATAGACCTGGAAATATTGCAGGCTCTTTAACAAACTTATCTTTTTTGGTTAGAATTTCATTACGAAACCTATAAGAACGAAAATATGATTGTTCCAATAATTCTTTTTCTATTTTTACAGCGAAATAATGATTGCAATTATCACATACACAACCCTTAGATAGTATATGACTCTTATTACCTAATGACTCAGGAACAATATGTTCAACACTTCTTGAATTAGAACTTTCTTTATGACAGAATATACATTTCATATTATGCTTTTGATGATGATAATATCAAAGATACAACATTAATGCCTTTAAAGTAATCTTTAAGAGATACCCCCTCAATTTTGCAATTATTAAGAAACTTTTCTTGCGTAAGTTCTAATGGCAAGTTCAACACTCCTTCTATAAATCGGTTTAGTTTTGGAGTTGCTTTCTTTAATGGATGATCTAAATTTGCTTTCTTTTTATTAAAATCATAAAATTCAATCTCATTATATTTCCAACTAATATTCGTACACTTTGGCATTGTGCAAATAACTCTACTATCCTCCTGAATACATAAATCCTTATCCAATGTAAAGCTACATATATAGTTTTTTGTAGGATGCTTAAATATAATTTCTTTATCTTTTTTAACATACAATGTAGTATCAATTTTTGCAAGTCCTATCAATTTGTTGTATAAATTAAAAACCTGCCCTAACTCTTCTTTATAGATTGGAGAGGATAACCTTTGAAAATGCGCTGCTGGATTAAGAATAAGAAGTTTTGAGTCTTTAAATAAATCCTGTATTTCTTGGTTTATACACATACCATTGTCTGAATAATATCTAACAAGTTTTGCCCATAATGTTTCTAAAGATAAGAAACTACCACCTGCCGATGCTTTTAGTTCATATGGAAGTAAATTGCCTATAACTTCCTCTAAACATTTTCGTAAGTAGATTGCTGATGTCTCGAAATCTTGTATGCCATAAAATCTTTTAGCTTTAGAGATATTGTCGTCATCCTCATCTATTTGCACAGGTTCAGATTGGCTCATATAAATTCTTTTGTGAAGCCATTGGTTCTTACGCTCTTTTTTTGATATTTTGTTCCATAAGAAGTTGTTAAATGCCCTATCGTGTGTGAATAGATAGATTTTATATTGGGTATATTCAGAAAGCAAATATTCCACAACTTTCATTCGATTACTCATATCAAGGCTGATAAGCATATCATCAATAGCAAGGAATTGCCCATCTTGTGGATTTCCACTTTGTAAGCAGGCAAAGCGAATAGCCAAAGCTATTGCTGTCAAACGCGCTTCGTTGAAAAACGATTGAGGTTTCTGAATAGTGATATTGTCAACTTCTATATGAAGACCGATTTTAGGATAACGCCAGACATAAGCTCCGCCTGCAGTTTGCCTCTTAAACAATAGTTGGAATTCTTCATGATATGGATTATTTATTCTATCATTATCCTTTGCATATTTGACTTGTATGAATATATCCGCTTCATCTTCATCTTTAAAATATTGATTATATATATCAGCTGCTTTACTATTTACCCTATTTATAAACCCTGATAATTGTTCATTAAACTTGTTTATATCATTTCGTACTTTATAGGGGCGATTTGTCACAAGATCATAATAGGTATCGGCAAGTGTTTTGTCTGCACCTACTGGAACATAGAAAGGTAGAATGTCCTTAATAAAGACATTCCACAAATTTATCATTTCTGAATTTCTTGCAGAACGGAATCGAGAAATATAAGAATGATTGATGAATGCACTTGTCTTATTTAGTAAACGCAATTCAGAATCATCCGTAGTGTCAGGACTTGAAAGTCCATTACGGTTAAGCTCCCATTGGTGTCCATTATCAAGTTTAATCTTGATATGAGGCATAAATCCATTGTCTCCTATATCAGCCAACTTATAGATGTTGATGAGATTTTCATCGCTGTTTTCATTATTAAAATACTTTGCTCCTCGATCTGATTTATAAACACTTTGCAATAAAACGTGAAGTGCATAATAGATAGATGATTTGCCACTTCCATTTTCGCCATACATCAGTAGATTCTTGCCTAATTCAAGGTTAAATTTATTGGGAAAAGCCTTGAAACCTTCTATCTCAATTTCTTTGATGCTTGCCATATCAGTTCTTTATTATAGGTTTTAAAACATCTGGACTATAATGTTCCAAGTTATCTAACTTTTGGATAATTCCAGTTTCTTCAATGGATTTATACAAATCAGATACAGATGTCAAATTTTCATTGTCTATATTGCCATTCTCAATAATGTTTCTTATCGTGTCAAACACATGAATTCCTATACGGTGCAATTCTTCTCCCAAGTAAATTTCATAGATACATCCATCAATGAGTTGTTCAAACATCTTTGCTAAGTAATCATTGGAAATGAATTTATCTATACGCTCATTATGTGTACTCTTAATAAATATGATACAGTCAACCAATTTGGCGATTAACTGCTGAATCTCTTGAGTTGGAACAGCTATTGGAATATGCATTAATGGTTCTTTATCTAACTGGAAATTTGCCCCTTGCATTTTACCTTTATTCTTTAGCCAGAACTCGATTAGTTTAGAGTTTAGAAGACCAGTTAAAAATTTCATATTAACTCGTGTAGTATGTATCATATTAAATGTTTGTGAAACAAAACACTCGAAATTACAATACGCAAACTTTGGTCTATCAATAGACTTTCTTGTGGCAATTATTTTTTCATTTTTGAAATAAAACTCTTCTCGGGACCGATGCAATCCATATGGTTTATTATCTGATGTAATAATATTTTGAAATTTATCTAAATGCTGTTTTATATGCGGCATATTATCCAAGCTGTTTGGAGCCTTATAATTTGAGTCAGTATAGATCGTCCACTGTAAATGATTTTGATTGACATTATATCGTCCAATTTGTTCTGTTGTATAATAAGGCTTAATCAACGATAATTCTAATTCACTTAAATTGAGACCTTTTTTTTCAGAGTCTGATAAGACAAACACACCCTGACCGACAGAATAATTGTCTCCTAACTTTTTTGCACCTTTAGCATTTAATAAATCTTGCGGAAATACTATACCCTGTGCAACTTCATCATTTTTTAAATATATTACGTTGCTAACACTTGTTATCAATTCAAAGATATTATTATCAGAGAAAGTTAAATTACTATTCAGATAATTTCCCCTTCTTATAACAGGCTGAAAACACACAGAGTTAATAGAAGTTCCGTCTAATAAGGCGATAGCATCTTTCTCTGTTGCATTGTTTGTTGTGAGACGTCTATAATCAAAGGAATAGTCATCTGTAACCTTATCTTTACTAAACAGCATAATCATCGTTTGAATGCTTGCGCTTTCAAACATCATAACTGCTCCGAAGTCTATTAGATTACAAATGCGTGTTTCCTTTATTACCTTGTTCCGCAATATGCTTGCTCCAAAGTTAGTTGTCCAATTATTAGTTGCAATGAAACAGAGAGTCCCATTTTCTTTAAGCAAATCTATACAATTGCATGCAAAGAGATACCATATATCCATCTTTCCTTTGTAATATGGAGATTTCTTGTATGGCTCAAAGAAATCTTTCGACATCCTTCCTTCTTTTATATAAGGAGGATTAGCTATAATGATATCAAAGCCTGTAAAATTACCTTCTGCATCAAGCAGTTGAGGATATTCGAATCTCCACTCAATGGAATCCTTATAGAACTGGTTATTCAAAATCTCTGCTTCTTGCTTTCTCATTTTTGCCAAAGTATCCTTAGCTTTTTTATAACCTTTAGGATCAAGTCGCTCTTTACTTTCTCCAAAAAGAGGCTTTGCCTCAAATTCTAATACAGTATTTTCTGCTGCTTGCCTTTTTTTTATGTCACCAGCAGCTAACGTAACTTTGAAACAGTTCTTTATGTCCGCTATCTTATCACGCAAAACTTGTTTATTAGAATGTTCCTCTGTGTAAGACGTCACTAACTGCTTATAAGTTTCTAATGTAAAATCATTCCAAACTGTTCCTTTTGCTTTTAATCTCCCCAAACGATTATATTCGACAAAGACACTCTTAATAGGCATATTGAGCGAATAACGACAAAGTTGCGAATTTCCACACATTATCTTATAGTCAAGGTTGGGCAATGGTTGTGGTTCTGTTTCATCAACAACCAAAGCCAACCAAAAGCGGAGGCGGGCTATATCAACAGCTCCCTGCTCTATATCCACGCCAAAGATATTTTGCTGTATGATTTCACGTTTCACTTGGGCATGAGAAAAATTCTCTGATGATTTTAAAAAGCCAAACAAGACTCGCCGAGTGTGATAAAGTACGTTAAGCGCTCCCATTGGAAAAGCACCTGACCCGATTGCAGGGTCACAGATCTTTACGCTCTTTAGCAAGTCGTAAATCTTATTAGCTACAACTTTTGTCTGCAATTCCGGACATACAATGCCTTCAACTATAAGTTTTCTGATGGCATTATGCAATTTTTCTTCGGCATGTGTCGTGAGATATTGTACTATACTCTCCTTACACATATATTGCACTATTTCTTTCGGCGTATAGAACGCACCCTTGTCTTTGTTGTCTTCCAATAGGTTCTCAAAGATATGTCCCAACATTTCAGGGTCGATACCTACTTCTGCATCATCAGGGTCGTTTTCATCGATGGTGAAGTTGTATTCCGAAAAGAACTCCATCAGTTCTTGAAAATAGGAGTAAGGGAAATCAATATCCCTGCTATCCAAAGCGTCTTTATCGAAAAGACCACCATTCAAGTAAGGTATCTTGATATTCTTACCAAGACGAGTATCAACAATATTGTTGGGTCTGGATTCGTTAAGCGTATTGAAGAAAAGAGGTTCCAAAACATCACTCAACAACCTTTCATTATCTTTATAATGTTCGACAAGTTTCTGCATATACGCTTTGTCGCCACCCTCCCATGTTTTGCTGCTTGCTGGTACACCCATCCATCCTTTTTTCTGCAAGAATTGAAGGAAGACAAGACGTCCAAGCAGTTTTTTAACATAGTCACGATTGTTCTTTGTGTTTCCCGTAAGGAAATCACAGAACTTCTTATAACGGTCTTTATATCCTTTAAAGAAATCCTTATTGAGCCGTTCCACAGAGAAAGCATCGGCAACATCGGACAATGATACATTTTCTTTCTTCACCAATTCATATAAACGGATAGTAGCAGTAGTGCATGGTTCGTTACCACCTAATAAGAATGTATAACGCTTTGGGGCTGTTTCTCTTGTTTCGAACTCTCCCGCTTCATTGAATGCAGTACCCTTAGATACGAAAGTGAGTCGATAATCGAGCTGTTTATTTGAATAATAGAACACCAACACCCCATGAATAATATCTTGGTCAATATATCTTATGGCAATATTGCGAAGCCCTTTTCTGTTGCGCGCTATATCTATATTATCGACTACTTCTATTGCAAAGAGAGCCAACGAGCGATTGTCATCAAGATGTATTGTTCCTATCTGTCCACCGCTTCTTACCGACTTGTCTTCTATGATATTGGGAACGGAAAGATAGTCTATCCTATGAAACATCTTGCCAAGAATGTCTTTCCATGTTTCAAGATTGAAATTATCTTTCAACCTATTTCTCAGTTCAGCCTTATCCATATACAATATTATTTGTTTTGTTCGTTTTGATAAATGAAAGTATTAAGCAACTGTAAGCCCTTTTTCGTAAGTTTGTACTTCTGTTGGGGGTGATTGGGTTTGTCGGGATATAGCATCTCTATCCAACCTTGTTGCATAGCGGGGAGAATGAATTTCTTTTTGAAATACCAGTGCGACTTGTATACTTGCTTATACACTTGCTTATACACTTCCAATATTTCATTAATAGAAAGCATCTGCCTATTTACACTGATAATCAGCGATTTAAGTTGTACACTAAGTTGCACACTTTTCTCTGTATCAACAGTAACAACCTGTTGTTGAGATTTCTTGGAAATGGGGAAGGTGATACGGACAAAATTGTCTGTAAATGTAAAGCAATCTTCACCATAGGCTCTGAGTATGCGGGGAATGCCAGAACCCAACGATTCTACCAGTTCCAAATCACGGTAAATACGCATCAGTTCTTTGTTGCGCGGTATGGAGATACCGTTAAAGAACTCCTCACGACTTAACGATTCAGGCAGCCTTCCTGCAGATGTTATCTCAATACGGTTGGGAAATATTTCAAACTTGGGAGGTACCTCAAACGAATAGTCATTGTGCACAATAGCGTTGACAACAGCCTCGCGCAATGCTATCTTGTCCCATATTGGATTTTCTACTCGTTCTGCGGATGTGATGGTAGCAAATGTTTTATTTTCGATTTCCAATTTTGCCAACACACTCTTTGTTGCCTTTATCAATGAGCAATAGCCGTATTCGTTATTCTCTATCAAATCACATCTGTCAAGACTTGAATATTTGGCAAGTTTTATAGAATTATTGTTTTCATCAGCCAACAAATATGCCACATAGTTAAGTTTGCCATCCTCAGTCAACAATTCCAAGCTACGTTTGAAATTATCGTTCAGTCGCTTACCACGTTCGTCATAATAAATACGAAGCTGCTCAAAAGTCAAATCTTGTCTATTTGAGATAATCCGACCTATGGAATTTCGGGTACGCATGGCAAACAAACGGTCGATCTGCCGTTGCTGCATTGGTTCTGCCGAAGTTCCTATACGAATGAATGTTCCTTTGGAAGTCATACCATACTTAGACTTGAAATAAGGTTTTTCTATTCCGCTTGCAATGGTAATCCTGACAATAGAACAGCCTTCTCTTTCTTCTGTAGATATATCGAAAAGCCCCATAACCGATGGTGAGATGTTATTTTTTATACGATCTTTCAACTGTAACATACAGGCATCTACATCATCTACCCCGACAGTGTTCCCGTTTTTATCTACACCAATGTATATATAACCTCCTTCCTTGTAGTTCAGAAAGGCTATTACTTCTTTTTCTATATCCAAATCGGGGGTAAGTCCCAACTTGTATTCTATACGATTTGTCTCACTCATAATCAATCAAGAACAGAAACTTTCAGAAATGATAATTTCGGGATTAAACGATTCTTTTTGCTGTTGTTTGCTTGCTATAACATTCGCAGAGGCAGTATTAGGCTCTGTCAACAAAGGATAGGATGCAAGAATTTTCATCATTTGTCCAAAAAGGACAGGTAATTTTACAGGCATCTTCTTTGTTGTAGTTTTCAGCTTGTTAACCTCTCTTTGCAGTTGCTGGAACTTTCCCGTTGTAATAGCTCTTTTAGCTTGCTGAATGAGTTCAGCTTCCTTTTCTGTTATATTTGGTATAGTCAGAAAACTATCGAGATAGGCTATTGCCTTTTTCTCGTTTGGTCCTTGTAAAGGATTTACTTTGAGAATATTACCCTTTTCAGCCTCAGATTTCTCTGAAAAATTCTCAAGTGCTTTCTCTATTTGGGAATGATGAAGCCCGTGCAACGGGATGGCTTTTTCGTTCACATCAGCCTTAAATATTTTCACTGCTTCAAGGAAAGTAAGTTCTTCCATTTTTCCATCCTTATGAACAAGCGTGAAAGCATCTCGTTTTTCGTTGCGAACAAAAACCAATGTTGATTTGTCTGCATTATCTTTTCTCCTGCCTACCCGGGCACGTAAAGGCATTTTTGCAATAGCCTTCAATAAAGCGGGATTTTCTTCTTTCTGTTTTCTCAGCCACATTAAATAGCTTAATTTCTCATCGCGTTCTTCATCAAGACCCTTGTCAAACAAACCAAAGGTTTCAGGCGTTTCTTCATATGAATATATCTGGCTATCCTCACCCAGTGCCGCATGGAAGGCAAAGAGTTTCATCTTGGCTTTTTTCACAAGTTCTATATCATTATTTACTTTCTCCGTCGGATAGAAATTGTAAACATAAATATCTTTAGCAGTACTGCCAATGCGGTTCACACGCCCAATACGCTGCATCAAACGTGTAGAGTTCCATGGAGTATCGTAATTCACTACCACATTAGCCCGATGCAAATTGACTCCTTCTGCCAGAACTTCTGTTGTCAGCACAATATTATAATCGTTTTTCTTATGCCCTTTATAGTTAGCATCAAAATTTGCATTTAGCAAAGGCATCTTTTCGGTGCGATTGTCACTTCTTATCGTCAGCACCTTGCCGTACCCTTGTTTTTTTAACTTATCCGAGAGATAGGCTGTCGTTTCTTTACTTTCTGAGAATACGACCAACTTTCCCTCGTAATTGATGGACTTATTGAATAGCTGATTATTCAACCTATCGAGGAACACATCCAGTTTGGGATCATAATCTATCTTGTCCCATTCTGCTACTAAATCCTTTAACAAAGCATCATCATGTTTTAATCCATCGATATAAACAGGTTTTACAAAATCGTCAGGCGTACATACCTCTATGGTGGGGTCTGTATACACAGACTGCTCTATCAGCTTAATCAACTCATCTTCCTTACCGTTGTTCAGCAGTTCATTTACTTTCAGATTAGGAGCAATATAAATAGTTCCCTTCTCAAACATTTTGAGCATAACGCTGTTTGCATCATAATATCGTTTCAACGACTGCTTGAAAGCATAGAAGCTACTGTCAAGCCGTTTCACGAGCAAGGTTTTCATAATCCCTGCCAACTGAAGTGATATTTGATCTGCTTTTTTGTATTTCTTCTTTTTATCTTCGTTAAGATATTTAATGGCTTGGTATCGGAAATAAGTCAAGCCTTCTTTCTTATTGCTCAACACCTTGATAGTCTTATCATAAAGTGTACTCAACATCTTATCCAATTCATAATATAAAGGCTGTGGCTGGTGTACTGTCGGAAATTCAATTCCTTGTTCATCCAAATCCTTTTTGTAGGCTTCATTCTCCAATAAGTCTGTACGTGTACGGCGAACAGTTAGGGGTTCTACCACTTTTGTACGTATCTTCTCATAGATGATTCTTACTTTACTTGCAATGACAGAGTTGTCTTTTTCTGCTTTCACTTTCTTGTAGGCATCTATCTGCTCTCTGAAGAAACGTTGTAGGTTTCCTTCTTCGAGAGTACTGTCCTTAGAATCTTGAAAAAGATATACAAGGTTAGCAATATCTTCGGGCTTGTTGTTTAATGGTGTTGCCGAAACGAGAATCACTTTTTTATTGTATAGGGTTCCATCTGTATGTTGATGACGAGTGGGAGTTTTACACAACTTCTGAAGTTCGTTGTACATGGTCGCAGTGTCGGTACGGAACTTATGTGCCTCATCAACAATTATCAAATCGTAAAGAGACGCGTCTTTTATTTTGTGTAGGCTTCCATTTGTAATAATATTGTAATTGTCTATTTTGAATTTAGACAAGGTCTCATCCCAACTGTCTTTCAAAGCTGGGGGAACTATAACCAACACATGAGAGCGATATGTTGGAAAATTATTGGCGAAGAAAAACTTTTTGGCAATCAGGGCTGCCACTACGGTCTTCCCCAATCCAACTACATCGGATAGAAAAAAACCATTATGTTTCATCATCTTTGCAAAACCATCATTTACAGCATCAATCTGATAAGAAAGTTTCTTAAAGCCTTTCGGTAAGTCTGATACAGAATTAGGATTAAAATCGATACTCTTTCCAAAGTATTCTAACAAGAATTTCAAATAGACTTCATAAGGTGTAAAGTTCGGATTAAGATACGATTCTTTCCTTATGGTTTCTATGTGTGACAAGTCTATCTCCACCGCTTCATTCCATAGACGTTCAAAGGTGTCGGTGGCAAATTTAATATCATCGTCATACCGTAACTCTACGTTGAATTCAAAGTTCTTTTCGAGTCCAGCTTCTGTCAGATTGCTTGAACCCGTTATGACAGAACCATAACCATGTGGATGGTATTCCTTTTCTCTAAAGATATAAATTTTAGCATGGATATTCTGTTTGGGATGAATGCGCATTTCTATTTTCCCCGACACAATATCTTCTATGAATTGATACATTCCATCTTCGACTTCTTTATCATATTGAGCTTCTTGAATGTTCTTTTTCAACTCATAAAAGAATTCTTCTTGAGATTGTTTTTCATCGGGATTGAAAAGAAGCCCTTGTGTATTTGCTTGTGCAGTAAGTTTATCAACATTGATACCAACGAGAAACCTTATTTTCGGCGTCTGCTCTATAAATTTCCTAATTTTGAAATAGCCAGAAGCACAGAAATATCCTACAAGAACATCAAAGAAATGCACTTGCTTATATTTGAAAACACCCTCAAATTTCTCTAAAAGGGTATTTTGATTTTCATTTGTAAAGAAATTGGTTCCCACAGGCTTATTCTTTTGTCGGTTTAATCAATAGTCTAACATCTACATCCAATACTCTCGCAATCTCACCCAATTGAATCATTGAAAGTTGCGTTTTGTTTTGACACCATCGAGATACGGTATGCTCTGTCTTACCCAATTGCTCAGCAAGCCATCTGTTAGTTTTTCCTTGTTCTACAAGGATTAATTTTAAGCGATTTAATACGCCTGCATATTCATTATTTGACATATTAGTACAAAATATTGCTTACAAAGGTAATAAACTATTTTTTAAAAGATGATTTTTATTCTTAATATTTTTAAGCCGTATCACCTTAATATAGTAGATGTTCGGCGAGCGTAGAATGTAGTAGAAATGTAGTGTGTTGATTTTTATTATTTGACTACAAGCTAATCCTTTTTCTTTCACCGTTTTACCCTTCTTGTAGTTATGTAGTAGGATAATATCGGTGAAAGAAAAAGATAGAGATAATTTAATGCTGCGTACCTCCAAAAAGGAATATCGGTGTTAAGGTTGCTTTCGGTCGTTGTAACTCTTGGATGATATACTTTCTAAAGAAATGGGCTTCTGTGCTATCCAAATGAAAGGACAGGGCAATGATGATTGGGAACGGGTAAAGTGGTGCATAACCTGCCAATTCATTGTCTCTGACCATTACACTCTCACCTGCACTCCTTTCATCAGGGTGCAGGTTGGGATTGTGGACTATTGCTTGAAGCCTACCATTGAGCTTTTTCCATGTTACCCCGAAGAACCTTGCAAGTTCACTCTCCGTCATGACTATTTCTCCATTTCCTTTGCGGACGACCCGCACATTGCAGCCCCATTCATAGTAACTGCGCTCTTTGTATTGATTGGATTTTACTTCTGTCTGTGAATTGTCCCTCGTTTTCATGCTGTTTCCTCCATGCTTTTGTTAGTTTTTGTAACGATGTACGATATAGCCTTGATGTCTGCCGTTTCTTTCTCTTTTGCCTTATGTTTGGCAATAAGCCTGTCCATATCCTCCGAAATCTTGCAGTCGGTTACCTGAGCATAAATCTGCGTACTGGCAATTGATGCGTGCCCCATCATTTTGGCAATGCTCTCGATGGGGATACCTGCGCTAAGGCTCATCGTGCCGAAAGTATGTCTTCCCATATGATAGGACAGGCGTTGCTTGATATCGCAAGCCTTACCTACGATGCTTAACTTCGCTGCTAACACACTTCTGCTGCAACAGGGTTGAAAGATAAGACGATTATCCATATTCGTGTTATTGCTTTCTTCTTTCACCGCTTGTAGTTGCCTTTGCTGCTCGATAATCGTCTTGGCTATGGGATGTAACGGCACTATAAATTCTACTTTTGTTTTCTGACGCTCCTTTCTTATATACATCTGTCCGTCCGCTGCGCTCTTGATATGCCCAAACATCAAATGTTCCATATCTGCAATAGCTAAACCTGTGAAGCAGGAGAAGATAAACATCTGTCTGGCAAGCTCGGCATCACTATCACATATCTTCATAGCCATCAGTTTTACTACATCAGTTTTTTGAAGAAAGCGAATTGCCTTTTCTTCCTTCTCATATTCCGCATGCTCAAATGGATTATAACGAATGATGCGCTGGCTTACCGCACGGAACATTAAACGGCTCAGCCAACAAAGATAATTGTTGATGGTAGAGCTTTTCAACCCTTTCTTTTTAAGAAAGAAGCGGTATTCTTCAAACAGTTCCTCCGTTATACTTCGGATTTCTATATCTGTACTACCTAAGTCCTTTATAAACTCGCACAGCATCCTATTAGCATAGCAAAGGTTAGTGTATGTACCTTCTGCCTTTGATTTGCCCACACCTTCCTTTACCGATTGTAGTTCTGTATTGCTAAGCTCCAACAAAGTGGTGGGAGAAGTTGCTATGCCTTGCAATCTGTTTTTAAGCAGTTCAGCACTTACCACTCCGTCTTTTAGGAGCAGTTCCTGATAGGTCTTTTCTACAAGTTCCCTGAATGATTGCAGTCGAAGATTGGTTTTCTTGTCCGTTGTTATTCCTTGTTTTGAGTTCCACTCCGCAGCCTTACATTCTTCGTTTGTGGTAATGACAGAGTTCTTGCCATCTATCGTGATACGGCAGAGTATGGAGGTCAGACCATTTGCCTTGGTCTTTTGTCTGTTGATATAAAACAGTGTTTTGAATGTACTTCTCATCATGTTTTTAGTTTTAATGCTACTATTGCTAAATGCTCATCTGCATATCCTCTGTGAAAGAAAGGAAACGCTCAAATTCCACAAACAGCTTTTGTGGCGTAACCTTTGCATATCGCTCGGTCATACTCACATTGCTATGCCCCAACATCTTGCTCACCGTTTCTATCGGCACTCCCTGCTCAAGTGTGATGAGCGTGGCAAAGGTATGTCTTGCCGTATGCGTGGTAAAGGGAAAGGCTATGCCGATTCTTAGGCGCAATGCTTTAAGATACGATTGATAGGTGGCATACTTCATAAGTGGCAGCAGCCTTTCCCTTTTATCGCTTCGATACTTCTCTATTATTCTGATGGCTTCGGGTAGCAATTTGATACGGCAGAGTACACCAGTCTTCTGCCTGTTGAACTTCAGCCAAAGACTTCCTTCGTCATCACGGACAAGATGTGTCTTACTTAATTCCATCAAATCACAATAGGCTGCACCCGTATGGCAGGCAAAGACAAACAAGTCCCTTGCTGTTTCCATTTCCGCCTCCAACTCGCCAAGTTGTATGTTCATTAGTTTGTCAAGCGAACACCTGTCAAGAGTTTTTGGTAGCTTCTTATCTCCTCTTGCTATTTTTGCATTAGCAAACAACAAGGTGTCAGCCAATCCCTCACGGTATGCCAACCTACATATGGTCTTTATTTGAGAAGCTGCACCATAGAAACTGCTCTCTTGAAAACTTAATGTCCCCAAGAAAAAATCTCTAAAATCATAAATAAAGTTTTCAGATAGTTGTGAGAAAGCTAAATCCTCTACCTTATATTTCTCTTCGATGAATGTGCGAAGATTGCTTCGTGTAGAGTGATAATTAGATAGCGTATCTTTCTTAATATCTATTCCAACGTGTTCTTCTTTCTCCCTGATAAGCCTATCAAGGCGTTCTATAAGCATACACCGAGATTGTACGCTCCCTTGAAACTGCTCCTTGATGTCCATGGCAGTAAATACCTGTCCTTTGGACAGCAATGTTTGATAAGCGGACTGAATGGAAAGTACTAAACTATCCAGCTTTCCGTTCACTTCCACCGCCTCACGGCTCTTGCCCCTCATTCTACTCTCACGAGGACTCCACAAATCTATGTCGCAAGATAGCTTGCAACTAAACTGTGCTATACTCCTTCCAAGTGTTATACGTCCCATGATGGGAGCCTTACCCGACTTGTCCATACTGCTCTTTTTGAGGTAGAGCAACACCTTCATCTTTTCTGTTTTCATACGCCTTGATGTTTTGTGGCAAAATTACTAATTTCAAAGCGTTCCTTACTTATGCAGAAAACTGCCGACCGAAGCAACAGACACACGAGAGAAAATAATTCAGTTACCTAACTCTTCTCCATCGTTACCTGACCCATTTTAGGGTAATGGTTTAGTAACTGAACTTCTGCTTAAATCCGCACTTTCCTGCCTTTTACAAATAGAGCAGTTTTATGCAAATTATTTCATATCATGTTCATTATCAGTTAGTTTTCGCAAACTTAGATTTATCTTCATTTTCCTTGATTAGTTGCACGGTAAAAGCGTAGGTTTTGCAACGCAAAACAGCCGCTTTTACCGTGCAAAACCTACGCTTTTGGAATGCAAAACAATAGGTTTTGTAAAGTGTTGATGGTTAGGTTATTAGGTGATATATGGCGT
>OHSB01000144.1_pt1 | contig 17665 bp, 17 predicted proteins | sample 1578591 | NCBI WGS metagenome assembly OHSB01 (sample SAMEA3879508, study PRJEB24766) | human gut metagenome | biome: human-associated habitat; feature: feces | place: USA | collected 1985/1987 | reverse complement strand
GTGGTAGCTCATGCCGTTGGTCACGACGCGGCCCTTTTCGCTGGCCGAAGCCACCACCTGACCGCCCGGACACATACAGAACGTGTACGCGCTCGACCCGTCCGGCAGGTGGCAGGAGAGACTGTAGTCCGCCGCAGGCAGACGCTCCGCCGCCGCGCCGTACTGCGCGGTGTTGATGTCTGACTGCCGGTGCTCGATGCGCACCCCCATGGCGAAGGGCTTCTGCTCCATGGCGAGACCCGCGTCGTACAGCATCTCAAAGGTATCGCGGGCGCTGTGACCCAGCGCCAGCACGACCTGCCGGGCGGGGAGGGTGTAAAGCTGCTCCCCCTGCCGGACGGTGACGGCGGTGAGGGCGTCCTCCTGCACCGTCAGCCCCTCCAGCCGTGCGCCGAAGCGGATATCTGCGCCCAGCGCCAGCAGCTGCCGCCGCAGGGCTTGCAGGGCGATGTGGAGCTTGTCGGTACCCACATGGGGCAGTGCGTCGGTGAGGATGCTCTCCGGCGCGCCGCAGGACACCAGCTCCTCCATGATGAAGCGGTGGCGCAGATCGCGGGTGCCGGTGGTCAGCTTGCCGTCCGAGAAGGTGCCTGCGCCGCCCTCACCGAACTGGACGTTGCTCTCTGTATCCAGCTGACCGGTGGCCCAGAAACGCTGTACATCCCGCTGCCGCTGTTCCACGCACTGTCCCCGCTCCAGCAGGATGGGGCGTGCGCCGCATTTTGCCAGCACCAGCGCGGCAAACAGTCCGGCAGGCCCCGCGCCTACTACGATGGGGCGCACCTCCGGTGGGGAGACGGGGGCGGGGAGCGCGTACTGTTCCGGCGTGTAGGCGGTGACGCGCTTATCCCGGCAGCGGCGCAGCAGCGCGGCCTCCTGCGGGGCGGAGACCGTCACGGTGTACACGAAGGTCAGGCTCTCCCGTGCGTCGATGGCGCGGCGCAGCACCGTCAGGCCTGTCAGCGCCGACGGCGCTACCCGCAGCAGCCGGGCGCACTTGTGCAGCAGCACATCTTCCGATTCATCCGGCAGCAGCCGCAGCTGGTCGATCCGCAGCATGGCGTTCACCTCGTTTTCAAAAAGTTAAAATTTCCAGCGAAAACTTAAAGCTTGGATTAAGGAAACTGTTTATCCTAATAGACATAGAGAAGAAAACAGTTTCCGGCGGCGGTATCATACCACGATTTGCCCACCGCTACAAGCCAAAACACAGAACTTGCCGAAAAAGGAGGCATTCTTTATGTACTACAACGACGATTTCAGAAACAGGGATCAGCTGCCCCACGACGACTACGCCCCCGATCCCAACCGGGTGCCGGTACAGCCGCCGGTGCAGCCGAAGAAGCAGGGCTTCTTCCACCGCGCCGCCGTAAAGGTGACGGCGCTGATCCTGGCCTGTGCCGTGACAGGCGGTCTGGCGGGCTGGGGCGGCGCGGCCATCGCCGGCAGCGGCAGCAACAGCGGCAAAACCACCATCCAGCAGAGCGACCGCCAGCCGGTAACGGTGCAGGTGAAGAAGGTGGACGGCCAGACGAAGATGGATCCGGCGACGGTGTACGCCTCCGTGGTGAACAGCGCCGTGTCCATCAACTGCTCCGCCACCAGCACCAACATCTTCGGCCAGCAGACCCAGACCGCCTCCTCCGGCAGCGGCTTCATCATCACCGAGGACGGCTATGTGGTCACCAACTACCACGTGGTCAGCGGCGCCAGCTCCGTGCAGGTGACGCTGTATAACGGCGACACCTATGATGCCACCGTCATCGGCGGCGACAGCGACTACGATGTGGCGGTGCTGAAGATCAACGCTGACGGCTTGCAGCCCGTGACGCTGGGCGAGAGCGCCGACGTCAACGTGGGCGACACCGTGCTGGCCATCGGCAACCCGCTGGGCGAGCTGACGTTCTCCATGAGTCAGGGCATCGTGTCCAGCTGTGACCGCGCCATCAACGTGGACGGCACCCCCTTCAACATGATCCAGGTGGACTGCTCCATCAACCCCGGCAACTCCGGCGGCCCGCTGGTCAACCTGTACGGCGAGGTGGTGGGCATCGTGTCCGCCAAGTACTCCAGCTACTCCAGCACCACTGTGGAGGGTCTGGGCTTCGCCATCCCCATCAGTGACGTGCGCAGCATCATCACCGACATTATGGAAAACGGCGCCGTGACGGATAAGGCCTACATGGCCATCACCGCCGGTACCATGAATGAGCAGATGGCGGCACAGTTCAATATCGACGTCACGGAGGGCGTGTTCGTCTACTCCGTGGTGGAGGGCGGCGCCGGTGAAAAGGCGGGTCTGCGTCTGGGCGACGTCATCACCAAGATGGGTGACAAGACCCTGACCTCCCGGCAGGATCTGTCCGCCGCCATGAAGGGCTACCGCGCCGGTGACACCGTGACCCTCACCGTCTACCGCGGCGGGCAGTATATCGAGGTGGAGCTGACCTTTGACGCCCAGCCCCAGACCACCGGCTCCGAGGAGGACAACACCCAGAGCAGCGGCAATAACGGCGGCAACGGCGGCAGCGGCCAGATGCCCGGAAACTGGGATAACTGGCAGGATTTCTACAACTACTTCTTCGGCAACCGCGGTTGACTCGGAAGCGAAAATAAGGGAGGCGGAGAGCGGCATGACCTGCCGCTCTCCGCTTTTTCCGGCGCTGCGGCAGGGTGCGGGGAAATTTCTCTTGTACTCCGGGGAAAAGTAGTATATAATATACGGTATTAAATTGCGCCTATATTTAATTTGTTACTATTTCCGAAGAAAGGAAGTCAGCTATGATAAAAGTTCCCACTGAGTACGGTGAGATCACCATCAGCGACGCGGTGTTCACCACGATCACCGGCGCGGCCGCCACCAACTGCTTCGGCGTCAAGGGTATGGCACAGCGCAGCGTGACGGACGGTCTTGTCCACCTGCTGCGTCCGGAGGCCATGAGCAAGGGCGTCAAGGTCACCTACAACGACGACGGTACCGTTTCCATCGAGCTGCATATCATCGTGGAAAACGGCGTCAATATCGCCACTGTCTGCCGTTCCATTATGAGCGAGGTCAAATATGTGGTCAATCTCAACACCGGCGTCACCGTTAAGACGGTGAACGTCTGCGTGGATTCTGTCACGGTGTGACATCGCTAAGAAGGAGAAATACGACATGACAGATAGGATCAGCGGCGGCGCCTTCAAGCAGATGGTCGCCTTCGGCGCCGCGTGCATTGCCCAGCAGAAACAGACCATCAACGATCTCAACGTGTTCCCGGTGCCGGACGGCGACACCGGCACCAATATGTGCCTGACCATCCAGACGGCGGTGAACGAGCTGCGCAAGTGCCAGCCCGCCACGGTGGACGAGGCCGCCAAGGTCACGGCCTCCGGCCTGCTGCGGGGCGCCCGCGGCAACTCCGGCGTCATTCTGTCCCTGCTGTTCCGGGGCATGAGCAAGGTGCTCAAGGGTACGGCGGAGGCGGACGGCGCACAGCTGGCTGCCGCCATGCAGGAGGGCGTCGCCACCGCCTATGGCGCGGTGATGAAGCCTGCGGAGGGTACGGTGCTCACCGTGTCCCGCCTGGCCGCCCAGCGTGCGCTGGAGGCGGCGGGGGAGCAGAACTCCGCCGAGTACGTGCTGGAGGAGGCCATCAAGACCGGCTACGCCACGCTGGCGGAGACCATCGAGATGAACCCGGTGCTGAAAAAGGCCGGTGTGGTGGACGCCGGCGGCAAGGGCTACCTCATCATTCTGGAGGGTATGCTCCGCGCCCTGCGGGGCGAGGAGATCCCGGAGGTGGAGGAGCAGACCGAGGAGAAGGCGGACTTTGCCGCCATCGGCGACGAGGACATCACCTTCGCCTTCGACACTGTGTTTACTGTCCGCAAGACCACGGATCGCCCGCTGGACGGCCTGCGCGCCTATCTGGGCAGCATCGGTGACAGTCTGGTCATCGGCGAGGATGACGAGTCCTTCAAGGTCCATGTCCACACCGACACGCCGGGCGATGCCCTGAACGAGGCCCAGAAGTACGGCACGCTGGAGCTGGCGAAGATCGAGAATATGCGCACCCAGGCGGCGGATCTGGCGGCAGGCCGGAAGGCCCAGTCCACCGACGATCTGGACGCCATCGAGAAGGAGCTGGAGAACGGCGCCTGCGCCGTGGCAGCGCCGGAGAAGCGGTACGGCTTTCTGGCGGTCTGCGCCGGTGATGGCCTTGCCGCCGTGTTCCGCGATCTGGGCGTGGATCGCATTGTGTCCGGCGGCCAGACCATGAACCCCTCCACCGAGGCCATCCTGCGGGAGATCGACCAGACTCCCAGCGAGGTGGTGTTTGTGCTGCCCAACAACAAGAACATCATCATGGCGGCCCAGCAGTGCGTGGGCCTGACGGAGAAGGAAGTCATCGTTGTCCCCACCGCCACCGTGCCGCAGGGCATCTCCGCCATGATGTGCGTGGACACGGAGGAGCCGGATCCGCAGAATATTTTGCAGGCCATGACCGATGCCGCGGCCAACGTCACCACGGCACAGATCACCTACGCGGCGCGGAACTCCGACTTCGACGGCTTTGCCATCAACGAGGGGGACTATCTGGCGTTGTGCGACGGCAAGCTGCTGGGTACCGACCGCAGCCTCGATGTGCTGCTGGAGCGCCTGGCCCAGCTGGCGGTGGAGAAGAGCGCCGAGTTCATCACCGTCTATGCCGGTGAGGGCGTGTCCGACGAGGACGCCGACCGCGCCGCCCAGCTGTTCCAGACGGCGTGTCCCGATGCGGAGGTCAGTGCGCTGCCCGGTGGACAGCCGGTGTACTACTACATCGTGGCCATCGAATAACGACAACAAATAGTATAATACGACAAAAAGAACACCCTGCGTATTCACACAGGGTGTTCTTTTCCGTATATGGGGCGGCTCAGGTGATGGACGCCAGCTCCTCGTTGACCTGCGCCTCGCAGCTCCGCATGGCGAGGATGGTCTTCTCCATCAGCTCCTCCAGCGTCCAGCCCAGACGCTCCGCGCCGGTCTGGATGACATCGCGGGAGCAGCCGGCGGCAAATTTCTTGTCCTTGTATTTCTTCTTCAGACTGCTGACCTCCATGTCCATCACGCTCTTGCTGGGGCGCATACGGGCGGCGGCGCCGATAAGCCCGGTCAGTTCGTCGGCGGCAAACAGCACCTTCTCCATCTGGTGGGTGGGCTCCACGTCACACACAAGGCCGTAGCCGTGGGAGCAGACGGCGTGGATGAACTCGTCGCTGCACCCGGCCTTTTCCAGCAGCTCCGGCGCCTTGAGGCAGTGCTGCTCCGGCCACCGCTCAAAGTCGATGTCGTGGAGCAGGCCCACCGTGGCCCAGAAATCCGCGTCCTCCCCATAGCCCAGCTCATTGGCGTACCAGCGCATGACGCCCTCCACCGTCAGGGCGTGGAGAATATGGAACGGCTCCTTGTTATACGTCTTCAGGGCGGCCAGCGCCGCTTCACGGGAAATGCACTCCTTCATCTTCGCAAACCTCCTTCGTGCATTTGAATTGCCCCCTATTTTAGCAGGTTATTCCCCGATGTCAAGCAGTTTTCCAGCAGGTGCAGCAGCATGGCGGCGTGGCCGTACTCCGCCCGGCTCAGGCGCTGAAAAAGCTCCCGCAGGCATACGTCCTCCGTGTCCTCCGCCGCCTGTGCGTAGGCCGCGCCGCCGCAGGTCTCCTCGTGGTACAGCTCCCGCAGCAGCTGGCACCAGGGCAGGGGCGGCTCCTGCCCCGCGGCGGCAGGGGGCTGGTAGCATTTGCCTGTCATCAGGTAGTGGGCGGCCAGCAGCGTCCGGCCGTGGGAGAACTCCTCCTCCGCCATACGCAGCAGCACCCGGCGGGCGGCGGGTGGCGCGCAGCGGGCATGGCACCGGTAAGCGCGTGCCATGGACACCTCCTCGTCGATCAAGCGCCGCAGCCGGGCAAGGCCGTCCTCCGGCGGGGCAGCCATGCAGCAGGCGGTCTCGTCCGGCTCGGACAGCGGATCAAAGGGCGACAGCTCCGGCAGCACACGCCGCCAGACGGCCTCCGACAGCTTTCGGTCATAGGGTAAACGCAGCTCCTGTTCCATGTTTGAACGCCTCCTTCTCACGGCATACTATGCGGGAGGGAGAGGCAAAGCGCCTGTCTGCGCCAGCTATACCGAAACATACAGGAAAAGATTGCTTTTCTTCTGAAAATCTGTTACACTGACACAGTTGTAAAGCGCTTACGCTTTTCCAGAGGACTGTTGCATATATCACATCACCTTGGCGGCGCCTCTGGTATACTTCAGATACTACCTCAGAGAGAGGAGAGCTATCATGCTGGAACTGCAAAATATCTGTTACCGCGTGTCCACTCCCGAAGGGGAGCAGGACATTCTGAAAAACGTGTCCGTCACCATTCCCGACCATAAGCTGGTGGTGTTCACCGGCCCCAACGGCGGCGGTAAGACCACGCTGGCCAAGATCATCATGGGCCTGGTGCGGCCCACCTCCGGCCGCGTCCTCTATAACGGCGAGGATGTGACGGAGCTGTCCATCACCGAGCGCGCCCGCCGGGGCATCAGCTACGGCTTCCAGCAGCCGCCCCGGTTCAAGGGCATCACCGTCCACGACCTGCTGCTGCTGGCGGCGGGGAAGGAGCAGCTCAGCAAGGACAAGTGCTGCGCCTACCTGACCAAGGTGGGTCTGTGCGCCAACGACTATCTGGACCGCGAGGTGGATGTGTCCCTGTCCGGCGGCGAGGTCAAGCGCATCGAGATCGCCACCATTCTGGCGCGGCAGAGCGACCTGATGATCTTCGACGAGCCGGAGGCGGGCATCGACCTGTGGAGCTTCGCGCGGCTCACCGAGACCTTTGAGCAGATCCATCAGGAGGGGCACGCCACCATGATCATCATCTCCCATCAGGAGCGCATCATCCGTCTGGCCGATGAGATCATGGTCATCGCCAACGGACAGATCGCCCACCGCGGCAGCACCGAGGAGGTATTCCCCCTCATTCTGGCGGATACGCTGGGCGGCTGCCCCGTGCTGGAGAGAAAGGAGGGCGTACAATGATCACCGATATTGATGCCAAGCTGCTGGAAAAGATCGCCGACCTGACAGGTCAGCCCGTGGGCGCTTTCAACATCCGCAAGGACAGCGGCTGCGAGGCCCGCCAGTCCACCGAGCATATTGAGATCACGCCCCGCGCCGACGGCAAGCAGGGCATCGACATCCGCATCAAGCCCGGCACGAAGGGGGAGAAGTGCTACATCCCTGTCATCATCAGCAAGACCGGCCTGAGCGAGCTGGTCTACAACGACTTCTATGTGGGCGACGACTGTGATGTGGAGATCGTGGCGGGCTGCGGCATCCACAACTCCGGCTGCGACGAGAGCCGTCACGACGGCGTGCATACCTTCCACATCGGCAAAAACGCCCGGGTGCGGTACAGCGAGAAGCACTACGGCGAGAACGACCCCGGTCAGACCGGCGGCAACGTGATGAACCCCAAGACGGTGGTGTATCTGGGGGAAAATGCCTCCATGCAGATGGACACCGTCCAGATCCGGGGCATCGACTCCACCAAGCGCGAGACGGACTTCTTCTGCGAGGCCGGCAGCGAGGTAGTGGTGACGGAGCGCCTGCTGACCCATGGCAGCCAGACGGCGGAGAGCGACATGAACATCCAGCTCAACGGCCACGACGCCAAGGGCCGGGTGATCTCCCGCTCCGTGGCGCAGGATCAGTCCCATCAGGTGTTCCGCCCTGTCATGGTGGGCAACGCCCAGTGCTTCGGCCATGTCCAGTGCGACAGCATCATCATGGGACAGGCCAAGATCGAGTCCGTGCCGGCCATCACCGCCAACTGCCCCGACGCCCAGCTCATCCACGAGGCGGCCATCGGCAAGATCGCCGGTGACCAGCTTTTGAAGCTGGAGACGCTGGGACTGACGGAGGAGGAGGCGGAGGATACCATCCTCAAGGGCTTCCTCGCCTGAAAAAGACATACAGCAAAAGACCGCCCACGGGCGGTCTTTTGCTGTATGGAGGATGTTATGGCCGGTTTTGCTTGAAGAAGCTGACCGCCACGGCGCCGGGGCCGGCGTGGGTGCCGATCACGCTGCCGATGGTGGTGTACCGCAGCGTTTCGGCGTGATCCGCCCAGAGCCAGCGGCTGTCCTCGATGTACTTTTGCAGCAGGGCGTCGGACAGCCCGGTGTATCCCAGCAGAACGGGGCGGGAAAAGTCCACGCCGCCCGCCTTCTGGATCTCCTGCGCCAGCAGGTTGTTGCCCATTTTGGAGCCGCGGGCCTTGCCCAGAAGCTGTATCTCCCCGTCCGTAACGGCCAGCACCGGCTTGATTTGCAGCATCGTTCCGGCAAAGGCCAGACTCTTGGAGATGCGGCCGCCGCGCTTCAGGTATTCCAGCGTGTCCACCAGCGCCACCGTGACGATGTGCTGCTTTTCCGCATCCAGCCGCGCCGCGATCTCCGGCGCGGACAGCCCCTCGTCCCGCAGCTGAAGCGCCAACTCTGTCAGGATGCCGCCGCCCACGGAGGCGGTGCCGCTGTCCACCACATATACGTTCTCATAGTCCGCCGCGGCGATGGACGCGCTCTGACAGGTGCCGGAGAGCTTGCCGGACAACGTGATGACCACGCAGCTCTCGCCCGCCTGCTTCGCCGCCTCGAATTCCTTGGCGAAGGCGTCCGGCGTGGCCTGACTGGTGGTGGGCAGGGTGTCCTCCTCTACCAGCTTTTCGTAAAAGGTCTTGTGGTCGATGGTCACGCCGTCGATATACTCCCGGTCGCCAAAATGTACCGTCAGAGGCACCACACGGACCTGCTCCTTGTATCCCGGCATCAGATCTGCCGTGGAATCTACGATGATCCTTGTTTTCACGGTTCCTTCCTTTCTGCCGCCAGCCGCTCCAGACCATCGCTGATGGCGGTCAGACTCTTGTACAGGCTGGCGCGCTCCTCCTCGGTCAGCTCCCGGCTGACCTCCGCCAGAACGGCCTCGATCCGCGCAGAGATCCGCGCACCGACCGCCCGGCCCTTGTCCGTCAGGCGCAGCGGTGTCTTGTACCGCTTGCCCGCCTCTCTGCCGGCGAGGTAGCCCTGCTCCTCCAGGTACAAAAGCGCCCGGGAGATGGTGGCCTTATCCTCCTCGCAGTGGTCGCAGAGCGCCGCCGCCGTCATGTCCGTTCCCCGATGCAGGTAGTACAGGCAGGAGATGTGGACGCTGCGCAGACCCAAGTCCGTCATCTCCTGATTTTTTATGCGCCGTATGTTCCGGCTGATCCGGTTCAGCAGCACCGTAAAGGTTTCAAACCGTTCCATGAAAGATACCTCCTCACCTGTTGAACAATCAACAAGCGCTATGATACCAGAGACTTGTTGAAATGTCAACAAGAATTTTGGCAAAGCGTGCCTTCCTGCGGCGTGATCCCTCCGAAAACCGCTGCCGGCCTATTGACAAGCGGCGGACGCGGCATTATAATACATCAAAAATGAACGATTCAAAAAAGAACGAAAAGGAGGCGATCCATGTGCCGCTGGGCATCGAGTTCTCGCGGAAGCTGGCGCTGGCGTACAACGCGGTGTGCAAGCCGCTGTGCCGGGAGCTGGGGCTGTCAAAAACAGCCTTTGATATCCTGATGTTTCTGGGCAACAACCCTACTTACAAAACAGCCAGAGACGTGGTGGAGCTGCGCTGTCTCAAGGCAAATCTGGTGTCCGTCAACGTGGACCGGCTGGTGCAGGAGGGATACCTCGTCCGGCGGCAGGCGGCGGGCGACCGCCGCAAGACGGAGCTGCTGTGTACGGACAAGGCGCAGCCTGTCATAGCGCGGGGACGACAGCTTCAGAGCGCCTTTTTCCAGCGGCTGTTTGCCGATATGGACGACGGGGCGCGGCACGCCTTTTTTGCGGCCATGGAGATCATGGATCAAAACCTGAATGCTATTTTGGAGGCGGAAGAATAACCCATGCAGACCTTAGTGACGATCCTTGTAACATTTTTCGCGGGTATGGGCGCGGGCCTCGGCACCGGCTTTGCCGGAATGAGCGCCGCCGCGGTCATCAGCCCCATGCTGATTACGTTTTTGGGCATCGAGCCCTATATGGCGGTGGGCATCGCCCTGTCCGCCGACGTGCTGGCCAGCGCCGTCTCGGCCTACACCTATCATAAGAACAAAAATCTGGATGTGAAGAACGGCCTTATCATGATGGCGAGCGTGCTGACCTTCACGGTGGTGGGCAGCTATGCCGCCAGCCTGCTGCCCTCGGCGACTATGGGCGGCTTCGCCGTGTTCATGACATTTCTGCTGGGCGTCAAATTCATCGTGCGCCCGGTCATGACCACCAAGGAGTCCATGGCGCAGGTCTCCGCCAAAAAGCGGGCGATCCAGTCGGTGGTCTGCGGCGTCATGATCGGCTTTATCTGCGGCTTTGTGGGCGCCGGCGGCGGCATGATGATGCTGCTGATCTTGACCAGCGTGCTGGGCTATGAGCTGAAGACCGCCGTAGGCACCAGCGTGTTCATCATGACCTTCACGGCGCTGACGGGTGCGGTGTCCCACTTCGCCATCGGCGGTATGCCGGAGCCCCTCACATGGGTGCTGTGCGTGATCTTCACGCTGATCTGGGCGCGTATCGCCGCCGTTTTTGCCAATAAGGCGCAGCCTAAGACCCTCAACCGCGCCACCGGCGTCGTGCTGGTGGTGCTGGGCGTGGTCATCATGGGCTTCCAGCTTCTGCACAAATAGACAATTTCGCGTGCTTGCGGCGGCTGGAGTTTTTTTCACAAACGGCTTGAGAAAAGGGACGTTATCTGCTATACTTTATATGTAGCGGTGCGTCCTTTTTCGTGGGCGCGGGAAATGAGGAGGCAGCCCGTCCCCGCGACCGATACGCCTCCGCTGCGCACTGTGCGCCAATTTGAAGAAGCAAAAGCGCGTAAAAAGGTGAGTAAAAGGTGAGTAAATCACCTACCAAAAAGTTTATACTTGAAGAAAGTTCCGAAAATATTGAGATTGAACCATTATTCTGCAACTTTCGTTCTCGAAAATAAAGGAGAAAATGAAGATATGAAACTTGGTATCGTGGGACTGCCCAACGTGGGTAAGAGCACTCTGTTCAACGCCATCACCAACGCCGGGGCGGAGAGCGCCAACTATCCGTTCTGCACCATCGAGCCCAACGTGGGCATGGTGGCCGTGCCGGATGCCCGGCTGGACAAGCTGGCGGAGATGTACCAGCCGGACAAGAAGACCCCGGCGGTCATCGAGTTCGTGGACATCGCGGGTCTGGTGAAGGGCGCCAGTCAGGGCGCGGGACTTGGCAACAAGTTTCTGGAGAATATCCGCCGCACCGATGCCATCGTCCACGTGGTGCGCTGCTTCGACGACGAGAACATCATGCATGTGGTGGCGGACGCCAGCCAGAATGTGCCGGTTGACCCGCTGGGCGACATCGGCACCATCGATCTGGAGCTGATCATGGCCGATCTGGAGATGGTGAACCGCCGGGTGGAGAAGGCGGCCAAGGCCGCTAAGGGCGACAAGAAGTTCCTCCGCGAGGCGGAGGTGTTCAAGGCGCTGGCCGCCCATCTGGACGCCGGCAAGTCCGCCCGCACCTTCGAGTGTGACAAGGAGGACCGCGCCATCATCGAGACAGCGGATCTGCTGAGCCTGAAGCCCGTCATCTACGCCGCCAACATGGACGAGGACGGCTTTGCCGACTGCGAGAGCAACGACTATTTCCGGGCTGTCCGGGAGCTGGCGGAGAAGGAGGGGGCGCAGGTGCTGCCCATCTGCGCCAAGCTGGAGCAGGATATCGCCGAGCTGGATGATCCGGAGGAGCGGGCCATGTTCCTGGCCGATCTGGGTATCGAGAAGTCCGGCCTCGACCGGCTGATCCAGTGCAGCTACGACCTGCTGGGGCTCATCTCCTTCCTGACCTACGGCAAGGACGAGTGCCGCGCATGGACGATCAAGAAGGGTACCAAGGCGCCGCAGGCCGCCGGCAAGATCCACTCTGACATCGAGCGGGGCTTCATTCGTGCCGAGACCATCAACTTCGACGAGATGATGGCCTGCGGCGGCAGCGTGACCGCCGCCAAGGAGAAGGGACTGCTGCGCTCCGAGGGCAAGGAGTATGTGGTCAAGGATGGCGACATGATCTACTTCCGCTTCAACGTGTAAGACAGTAAATAAAGGACGGCGTGGGGATTTTTCCCACGCCGTCCTCTTTTGCTGCACTTTTTCGGAGGATAACCCCCTTTTTTCGACAAATTTCGCGGTGCGTCTGTGGTATCATGCGGGCAGTGACGGGGGGGGACGGATATGGAGGGGGAGAGAAGCGCGCTGCCGCGGGGAGCAGAACAGGCGCGGCTTCGGCATCTGGCGCTGTCGCTGCTGCTGCGCCTGGCGGCGGTGGCGGCAGCGCTGGCGCTGCTGCTGGGCGTGGTGCTGCTGGTGACGCAGGCCCATGGGCAGGATATGTTTCCGGCGGTGAAGGACGGCGATCTGCTCATCGCCTACCGGCTCCAGCGCCGCTGGGCGCAGGACGACGTGGTGCTGTACCGGCAGGGAGATGTGCTGCGGGCAGGGCGGATCGCGGCGGTGGGCGGCGATGTGGTGATGCTGGACGAGAGCGGTGAGCTGCGGGTCAACGGCACGCTCCACGCCGGCGAGATCCTGTACCCCACCTATCCGGCGGGGGATCTGGTATATCCCTACACCGTGCCGGAGGGCTGCCTGTTTCTGCTGAACGACTGCCGGACGCAGGGGGAGGACAGCCGGCATTTCGGCGGCGTGCCGGAGAAGAACGTGGCCGGGAAGGTCATTACACTGCTGCGCCGCCGGGGGCTGTGAGGGAGGTGAGGACGCTGGCGTACAAGGTGCTGAAGTTTTTTGACGATCTGACCAGCGCGATAGTGGCGGTGCTGCTGATGCTGCTGGCGGTGTACGCGGGGTACGCCCTGTGGGACAACCAGCAGGTGTACGCGGCGGCGGAGGAGGTACGCGCCTCGCTGCTGGAGCTGAAGCCGTCGCTGGAAGGTCCGTCCTTCGCGGAGCTGCGGGCGATCAACCCGGATGTGTGCGCGTGGGTGACGCTGGACGATACCGGCGTGGACTACCCCGTGGTACAGGGGCGGGACAACCTGACATATGTGAATACCGACGTGTACGGGAAATTCTCGCTGGCAGGCACCATCTTTCTGGACAGCCGCTGTGCCTCGGACTTCTCGGACGCCTACGGCCTGCTGTACGGTCACCACATGGTCAGCGGCCAGATGTTCGGTGATCTGGAGAACTATCAGGACGCGGTGTTCCTGCGGGAGCATACGGCGGGCGCGCTGCTGCTGCCGGACAGAACCTGCCGTCTGGAGGTGCTGGGCTGTCTGCTGCTCCCGGCGTCGGAAAGGCGTATCTTTGCGCCGGAGGAGCAGCGGGACACGGCGGCACTGCTGGACTGGGCGGCGGACGCGGCGCTGTGCTGGCGGGAGGAGGCGCGCCGGCCGGAGCAGGTGCTGGCGCTGACCACCTGCTCGTCGGCGTTCACTGATGCGCGCACCGTGGTGCTGGCGGCCGTATGGCAAGAGGGATGAGGGAAAGCCTCATCCCTCTTGCCATTGCCGGCTTTTTGAGGTACTATACCGTTGCGGCGCTGCTGCCGCGCTACCCGATGAAAGGAATGAATCACCATGAGATATAAAGCGATCCTGTTTGATATGGATGGTACGCTGCTGGATACGCTGACGGATATGGCCGACGCGGTGAACCACATCCTCTCCGTCCACGGCTGGCCCCTGCGCACCACCGAGGAGGTGCGGGCGTTCGTGGGCAACGGCGCACGGCGGCTGATGGAGCGCGCCGTCCCGCCGGAGGTCACCGGCGGCGATTTCGAGGCGGTGCTGACGGAGTACCGGGACTGGTATCAGACCCACAACTGCGTGGCCACCGCGCCCTATCCCGGCATCCCGGCGCTGCTGGCGGCGCTGGCGAAGGCGGGCATTAAGACGGCGGTGGTGTCCAACAAGCCGGACGCCACCACCAAAACGCTGGCCGCCCGGTTCTTCCCGGGGCTGCCCGCCTTTGGGCAGCGGGACGATGTGCCGCCCAAGCCCGCGCCCGATCTGGTGTTCCGTGCGTTGGAAACGCTGGGCCGGAGATGGTCTATCAGGCCATGGCCGCCATTGGGGCCGACACCTGCATCTATGTAGGCGACAGCGAGGTGGACGTGGCCACGGCGCGGAACGCGGGGCTGCCGCTGGCGGCGGTGAGCTGGGGTTTCCGGGGCCGCCGGGCGCTGGCGGAGGCCGGCGCGGCGGTCATCGTGAACACGGCGGCGGAGCTGCTGGAGGTTCTGCGATAAAACGCGATAAAACGCGGCAAGACCCGTTGACAAACCGCAAAAAGCGGTTTATACTATTCCCCATCAAAAAGGCATTGACGGAGAAGAAGCTGTTTTTCCAACGGCCAAAGAGAGGGACGCCCCGGCTGAAAGCGTCCTGCCCGCGGCGCAGCCTGTACCACTCCCGAGCCGCCTGCGATGAGCAGGACGGGGGCTTCCCGTTACAGAAGTCACGAGCGACGGCGTATGCCGTAAGCAGGGTGGAACCGTGGAGTAAAGTCATTTACCTCACCCCTGAAACACATCAGGGGTGGGGTTATTTTTATACCCGCCCCCAAAACAAGGAGGACTGTACCATGAGCGAGGAAAACATCTACACGTTTGAAAACGAGCAGTACCGCAAGACGTACTGGCATACCTGCTCCCACATTCTGGCGCAGGCGGTGAAGCGCCTGTGGCCGGAGGTAAAGCTGGCCATCGGCCCCAGCATCGACAACGGCTTTTACTACGATCTGGACGCACCCTTTGCCTTTACCCCCGACAACCTGACGGAGATCGAGGCGGAGATGCGGAAGATCTGCAAGGAGAAGCTGAAGCTGGAGCGCTTCGAGCTGCCCCGCGCCGAGGCCATCAAGTTCATGGAGGAGAAGGAGGAGCCCTACAAGGTGGAGCTGATCAACGACCTGCCGGAGGATGCGGTCATCAGCTTCTACAAGCAGGGTGAGTTTACCGACCTGTGCGCCGGCCCCCATGTGGACTCCACCGGCCGCATCAAGGGCAACGGCATCAAGCTGACCGCCTGCAACGCCGCCTACTGGCGCGGCGATTCCAGCCGCCAGCAGCTCCAGCGTATCTACGGCGTGGCGTTCCCCAACAAGGACGAGCTGGAGGCGTATCTCAAGGAGCGTGAGGACGCGCTGAAGCGCGACCACAACAAGCTGGGCCGCGAGCTGGAGTATTTCACCACCGTGGACTGCATCGGTCAGGGCCTGCCCATCCTGCTGCCCAAGGGCGCACGGGTCATCCAGCTGCTGCAGCGCTGGGTGGAGGACACCGAGCAGGAGAGAGGCTATCTGCTGACCAAGACGCCCCTGATGGCCAAGCGCGAGCTGTATAAGATCTCCGGCCACTGGGATCACTATCTGGACGGTATGTTCATCATGGGCGACCCCATGGACGAGACGAAGGAGTGCTTTGCCCTGCGTCCCATGACCTGCCCGTTCCAGTATCAGGTGTTCCTGAACCGCGGCCGCAGCTACCGCGACCTGCCCATGCGTCTGGGCGAGACGTCCACCCTGTTCCGCAACGAGGATTCCGGCGAGATGCACGGCCTCATCCGCGTGCGCCAGTTCACCATTTCCGAAGGCCACCTCGTCCTGCGTCCCGACCAGCTCGAAGAGGAGTTCAAGGGCTGCCTCGACCTTGCCAAGTACTGCCTCGGCACCGTCGGCCTTCTCGATAAGTGTACGTTCCGCTTCTCCCAGTGGGATCCCGCCAACCCCAACAACAAGTACGAGGGTACGGCGGAGCAGTGGGATCACGCACAGTCCGTCATGGAGCGCATCTTGAAGGATCTGGACGTGGACTACACCATCGGCATTGACGAGGCCGCGTTCTATGGCCCCAAGCTGGATATCCAGTACAAGAACGTCTACGGCAAGGAGGATACCCTTGTTACCATCCAGATCGATATGCTGCTGGCCGAGCGCTTCGGTATGTACTATATCGACGAGAACGGCAACAAGGCGCTGCCCTATATCATCCACCGCACGTCTCTGGGCTGCTATGAGCGGACGCTGGCCTACCTTATCGAGGAGTACGCCGGCGCGCTGCCCACGTGGATGATGCCGGAGCAGGTGCGCTTCCTGCCCATTACCGACCGCGCCGCCGACTACTGCGCCCAGCAGGCCGCGGAGCTGCGTAAGCAGGGCTTCCGTGTGGAGGTGGACAGCCGCAACGAGAAGGTGGGCAAGAAGATCCGCGAGGCTACGCTGGAGAAGATCCCCTATATGCTGGTGGTGGGCGACCGCGACATGGAGGCGGGTACCGTCTCCGTCCGCACCCGTACCGGCGAGGATCTGGGCGCTATGTCTCTGGCGGAGTTCAGCGGTCTGCTGCGCGACGTGGTGGACAGCAAGGCTCGTAAGTAAGCATATATCCGCGAAAAAGGAGCATCCGGAGGGATGCTCCTTTTCCCGCTGTTTCCCGGCGGTCAATTTGTTGTGAAAAAGCTTTGTGCAAATCCACAACGACACGCGAGTGGAAAATCATTTTGCGCTGGTGAAATGCAAAAAATATACGGAAAAGGTTTTTCTTGCATTTTGTGGGGAATTTTTTCATTTTGCGCCGGAAAAGTTGCGTAAAAAATTTTTGCTGCAAAATGAAACGGGAAAATGTGGTGCTTAAAATGACAGAAATCTGTCAAGCGAAAAATTGAAATCGCGCAAAACGACAGAGAAGATGGATGAAAAGCGTCTATTTATAAGAAAATAATTGCGGTCAAAATGACGGATGCATGTACACTTTTTTTTAGCAAGACACAAAATTCGTGTGAAAATTTGACGGGAAATTGGAATGTTTTTATAATATTGTGCGGAACAAAAAAGTGAATATCCCCTGCAACAGGGGGAGGAAAGAGGAAAACACACATGGAAAAGTATCTGGTCCTTGCCACATTTGTTGGCTCCGTCATCGCGCTTTTGTTTGCGCTTTTCACGGGCAAGCGGGTACTGCGCTTTGAGGAGGGCACCCCTCTGATGAGCAAGATCTCCCGTTCGATCCGCGAGGGCGCCAACGCCTACCTGCGGCGGCAGTACACCGTCGTCGGTATTTTCTTCGCCTGCATGATCGTGGTGCTGTGCATTATGGCAGCCTGCCATCTGCTGACGTGGTTCGTACCCTTCGCATTCCTGACCGGCGGCTTCTTCTCCGGTCTCAGCGGCTTCGTGGGAATGCGCATCGCCACCAAGTCCAACTGCCGCACCGCCAACGCCTGCCGCGACGGCCTGAACAGAGGTCTGCGGGTGGCGTTCTCCGCCGGCTCTGTCATGGGCTTCACCGTGGTGGGTCTGGGTCTGTTCGACATCTCCGTCTGGTTTGCACTGCTGCGTTTCGTATTCAATCTGGAGGCGGCTGACATCACCAGCGCCATGCTGACCTTCGGCATGGGCGCCAGCTCCATGGCGCTGTTTGCCCGCGTGGGCGGTGGCATCTTCACCAAGGCGGCCGATGTGGGCGCCGACCTGGTGGGCAAGGTTGAGGCCGGTATTCCCGAGGACGATCCCCGCAACCCCGCTGTTATCGCCGATAACGTAGGTG